>Ga0307990_1000039_pt1 | contig 118786 bp, 100 predicted proteins | sample EllFjometagen129_FD_203168 | JGI IMG/M metagenome (GOLD analysis project Ga0307990, IMG submission 203168) | Marine microbial communities from Ellis Fjord, Antarctic Ocean - #129 | ecosystem: Environmental > Aquatic > Marine > Unclassified | place: Southern Ocean | collected 2014-10-08 | reverse complement strand
GGCTCCTCGCTGTTTTGAGTGGATAAATGTTGTTTCTCATTTGGCAAGCTGATATAATTTTGGCCATTATGAGAGATACAGACCTATTTCAGCTGGCCCTTGGTTTATCCTCTCCGTGGAAGGTAAAGTCATCAATTTTCAACCCCCAGGAAAAGCGGCTTGACATCACGCTATATTTTGCCAGAGGCAGTGCATTTGCATGTCCTGAGTGCGGACAGCCCGCTTTAAAGGCCCATGATACGGTTCTGAAGATATGGCGGCACCTGGATTTTTTCGAACATGAGGTTTACCTGTCGGCAAAGGTGCCACGGGTTAAATGCAAGGGCTGCGGCATCCGGCTTGTTGATGTCCCTTGGGCCAGGCCGGGCAGCGGATTCACTTTGCTGTTTGAGGCCATGGTTATGACACTGGCTAAAGCCATGCCGGTTAAAACTATAGCTGAATATGTTGGAGAACATGATACTAGACTTTGGCGTATAATCCATCACTATGTCGATAAAGGCCGCGCCGAAGCAGACTATTCGGAAGTCCGTAAGGTAGGGTTTGATGAAACTTCCAGTAAGCGAGGGCACGATTATGTCAGCCTCTTTGTTGATCTGGACGGTCCTGATGTTATTTTCGCCACCGAAGGTAAAGATTCTTCAACTGTCAAGCGCTTCAAGGAAGATTTAACCGCTTACAACGGTTCTGTGGAGAATATCGAACAAATGTGCTGCGATATGTCCCCGGCCTTTATCAAGGGAGTTAATGAAAACTTTCCTGATACTGAGTTAACCTTTGACAAATTTCACATAATAAAAATCATCAACGAAGCAGTTGACCAAGTCCGTCGGGAAGAACAGAAAGAGCATCCAGAACTGGCTCGCTCTCGCTATGTGTGGCTTAAAAACCCTCAAAATTTAACCAGGAAGCAGGAAAATAAACTAAATAGCCTTACGCTCAAAAAATTCAACCTGAGAACAAGTCGTGCCTATCATATCAAGCTAAACTTTCAGGAGATATTCAACCAATCCCATGATGCAGCAGAACTTTTATTGAAAAAATGGTTTTTCTGGGCTACCCACAGCCGTTTAAAGCCGGTTATAGACGCAGCCTATACAATTAGGCGTCATTGGAATGGTGTCCTCCAGTGGTTTAAATCTCAAATAAATAATGGCATCCTCGAGGGGATAAACAGCTTGATTCAGGCAGCCAAGGCCAGAGCCTGTGGATACCGAACAACTAGAAATTTAATAGCTATGATCTACCTCATTGGTGGAAACCTCAACTTTGGTTTACCCACTTGAAATAGCGAGGAGCCTTTTTTCTCAAATCGAGGTATGTGAAAAAAAATTGCCGCAGGCATATGATTGATATTCTGAGGATAATTTTTTGAGCATAACGAAGAGTTGGGGGAAAAGGACATTTTCGGACAGCCTCCTAGTACTGTCCGGTTAGATTTTTGCAACTGTTAACGGTTGCTGATTTCAGCGCTTTTTGGCGCTCGATTGCCTGCATTTCCAACGGTTCATGGCGCTAAAATTGCCAAACTCGCCCTTCCAGGGCTCAAACAGGGCAATTTTTACGCTCTATTCGCCGGGAAAAGCAACGGGCTACCCTCACGATGTCGCGCTGAAGCAGCACCAGTTAACGATATTGTAGACAACGCAAAAAACATACTGGACACTGCTGATTATCGACAGAATAATAGTGAAACTGAAGGGTCTTCATGTCTGGTTTAATAAACCGTCACCGCTGGTTATGGTTGATTGCTTTTGCCTTGCTGGTTGCTGTTATCAGTTTGGTTATGGGATGGTTTTCATGGCAGAAATATCAGGCATCCAGCGATTTCTCCAGGGCGCTGACCTTGATTACCGAAAAATCACAGCCGGTTTTTGCTGATGATTTGTCCCTGGATTCCCTGAAGCAGGCTTTAGATCGTAATCTGGAATTTTTGGCTGGCCGCAAGCCGGAAATGATGATTCATTTTGGTCCTGAATCATTCACTGCCAGGCAAATGTTAAAAAGTCAGCAGCAATTGCGGCGGTTTATTGACAAACCGGTTTCCGCTTCAGTACTGGATCAGTATCTGCAGAGACACTTTTCCGTTTTTAAGACTGGAGCTGATTCTCAGCAGGGAAAAGTTCTGGTGACCGGTTATTATGTGCCGGTGCTGCATGGCTCCCGCCATCAAAGTCCGCGTTTCTGCTGGCCACTTTACCGGCGTCCAGACGATCTGGTTAGTGTTTCTCTGGCTGAATTCGGCTTCTGGAAACGCTGGCAGAACAGTTCCATGCTGGTTCGCTGGCTCATGCATTTTGGTGGGGTAAATGTTCTGCCAACCCGGGTTTTTGGTCGTTTAACGACAGATCGTAAAGTTATTTCCTATTTCAGCCGTGAAGAAATTGATTATAAAGAAGCCCTGGCTGGCCGGCAGCTGGAACTGGTCTGGCTGGATGATGATATCGAGCGTTTTTTTCTGCATATTCAGGGGTCTGGTCAGATAATCCTCGCTGAGGGAGGTGATATGATGGTGGGTTATGCTGCTGCCAACGGCCAACCCTATCGCAGTATTGGCGCCTGGTTGATTCGACAAGGATATATGGAACGGAAGGTGGTGACCATGCCGTCAATCAGGAAATTTATTCAGGACCACCCGGAAAAGGCTGCCGATATTTTTACTGCCAATCCCAGCTATGTTTTTTTCCGGCAACTGCCGAACCAGGAGCCTTTGGGTTGCTGGCAGATTCCCCTGACTGCCGGGCGCAGTATTGCTACCGATAAATCCCTCTTTCCTGCCGGGGGACTTGCGTGGCTCTCAACTGAAATACCGGAGTTTTCTGGGGATGGTGTGGCATCCTGGCGGCCCAGTTGCCGGCTGGTGCTAAACCAGGATACCGGTGGGGCCATCCAAGGGAGTCGGCGGGTTGATCTTTTTTGTGGTGCCGGGAAAGAGGCAGAGCAAATGGCCGGAGTGATGAACCAGCCTGGCCGCCTTTTCTTCCTGGCTCCCAGGTTGGTTGGGGATACTGCTGTTCGGTAGATACCTTGCGCCAAAATTGCTGAAAATCAGCTCGGTTAAAGGAACGTGGTGGATTCAGGAGTGGATATCCCGGCATGGCTCTCGCTCATTCTTGCTGGCCGTCCATGGCCAGCCTGTGGGGCGCGCTAAGGCAATGTCCCCGGGCGTCCGCCGCGAATCACCGTCCTGGTGATTCATGCGGCGCCCAAAACCGTTATGAGCCAAGCCTGGATACCCCGGTTATTCTGTTGTGGGGATGAAAATATCGAAGTTCAACGTTCCAGCAGCGGGAAGCCCATTTCTTCCCGTTGTTTGAGATAATTTTCTGCCGAAAGTTTGGCCAGGTTTCTGACCCTGCCGATGTAACTGGTTCGCTCTGTGACCGAAATAGCTCCCCGGGCATCAAGCATGTTAAAGGTATGGGAACATTTGAGACAGCAGTCATACAGGGGCAGCACCATATTTTTTTCTGCCAGTCGCTGACCTTCGGCCTCGAACATGTCGAAAAGCTTTTGCAGCATCTCAACGTTGGCTTCTTCAAAATTGTAGCGGGACCATTCCACCTCGCTCTGGTGGTGTATCTGCCCATATTTTACCTTGTCATTCCACTGCAGGTCAAAAACGTTGTCAACCCCCTGCAGGTACATGGAAATGCGTTCCAACCCATAGGTTATCTCACCGGAAATAGGCTTTAAATCAAAGCCTCCTACCTGCTGGAAATAGGTGAACTGGGTAATTTCCATCCCATCCAGCCAGACCTCCCATCCAAGCCCCCAGGCTCCTAAAGTTGGGGATTCCCAGTCATCTTCAACGAAACGGATATCATGGGCCAGGGGATCAATCCCCAAAACTTTCAAACTGTCCAGGTAGAGTTCCTGAATATCAATGGGCGAGGGTTTCAGGATAACCTGGTATTGGTAGTAATGCTGGAGGCGGTTGGGATTTTTACCATAGCGGCCATCTGTCGGTCGGCGTGATGGTTCCACATAGGCGACATTGAACGGTTCAGGTCCCAGGGAACGAAGAAATGTTGCCGGATTAAAGGTCCCGGCACCCACTTCCAAATCGTAGGGTTGTTGAATAATACATCCTTTCGCGGCCCAGTATCTTTCCAGATTAAGAATGACGTCTTGAAAGTTCATGGTGGATTTCCCTTTTTCATTAAATAATCATATGTGGTTGAATCGCTTTGGTTTTGGTAAATATTTGACTAACTCTAAAAATAGCCAACAGTGATATGCTATTTAAAAAAATGGACTTTTTTTTGCCGCCTGGGTTGCCTGACTGTTTTTTCTCACGGAGGTACAGCGCCACAGAGATGTTTCATCGAAGCGTGGTTTTTCTCTGTGTCTTTGTGATTCTGTGAGAGTCATTTTATTTCCATTGTTAACCGAATATGTCCTGATTTTGCTAAAGGACTCGTTGTTTTTACAAGTGTTTCCTGGCTGCCTTGTGGTAGTTTGTCAATATATTTAAGACTTTTAAATTCTTGTCCGGTATGCCAGCGCAGTAGGGTCCGGCAGAGTTTGGCGGTTTCATCCATGACCTGAGGGGTGAAGTTTAATTTTTTGCGTAAGTTGCTGTCGATCTGCAGGAATTTATTGAGGATGGCAATGGTCCCACGGCTGATGGGAAATGCCCGGGGATAGCGGTGGTGACAGCTCTGGCATATGAGTCCCCCGGCTTCCGGATCGAAAAAGAGCATGTCTTGGTTTACCTTTTTGCGGCAGCTCAGACAATAATCTAAAAGGGGAGCAAAGCCGAGCAGGGCAATGATCTGTAGCTCAAATAAGCGAATTTGGCAGGCAAAGTTTTTGCTGGCCGGTATGGTCAAAAACCCGAACAATTCAGTCAGTAGGGAAAATATTTGCCGGTTGGCCTGACACTCCGGGCAGCAGCGGCTGATGATTTCAAGAAAATAACAACCAGAAAAAAAGGCTTTCGGCTGGTATTGAATTTCCCTAAATGAATCCAAGAGTTCACATTCATCAATCCGGGGCAGGGATATTCCCGGCTTGGCAAAGCCGGTGAACCGAACCAGGGAAAACAGTTCCAAACGCCCGGAAAACCTCTTTCGGCTTCGTTTTGCTCCCTTGCCGATGCCGGTCATTTTTCCCCGGTTCAAGGTGTAGAAGGTGATCAGCAGATCACTTTCACCATAGGGAATTTTGTTGATAATCAGGCCTTGATCGGTAATTATGGGCATGGAAAGTGAGAAAACCGCCTTGCTGGTTAAAAAAGATATTTTAAAAATATGGTCGCCGTTCCCATATAGACCAGAATGCCGATAATGTCATTGCTGGTGGTGACAAAGGGTCCCGAGGCAATAGCCGGATCAATTTTTAAACGTTGAAAAACCGTGGGAACTAGGACTCCCATGGTGGCGGCGATCGTCATGGCTGCAGACATGGCAATGGCGACCACCAGCCCGATAATGACTTGGTGGTGCCAGGCTAGGGCAATGAGGCCTACCACCAGGCCGCAAATTAATCCCATGGTAATTCCTATCTTGGCTTCCCTCCAGATGCTGCGCCGTATATTTTCAAGGGTTATGTGCCCGGTAGCCAGGCCCCGAACGGTGATGGATGATGACTGGGTGCCGACATTTCCCCCCATCCCGGTGATGACCGGAATAAAGGTTATCAGGGCCAGAACCTGGTGCAGGGTTGCTTTGAACAGCCACATCAGGTAGCCGGTGGCAATGCCGCCCAGCAGGTTGGTTAACAGCCAGGGGAGCCGGATTTTGGCGATTATCCAGATATTGTCGGCATAAACCATTTCGGTGATATCGGTCCCCGCCATGCGGAAGATATCCTCAGTGGCCTCTTCACGGATAACGTCAATAACATCGTCAACGGTGACAATCCCCACCAATTTATTTTCGTCATCAACAACCGGGATGGCGAGAATGTTATATTTTTCCACCAGTTGGGCGACGATTTCCTGGTCGGTATTAATGGTTGCTTTGACCATGTTGGTATTCATGATTTGCCGCAGCTTGACTTCCGGTTGGGACAGGATCAGTTTGCGCAGGGAAACAATTCCGACCAGGCATCCCCGCTGATCTACCACATAAATATAGAAAACCGTCTCTGCCTCATCTCCGCGTTTGCGTATTGCTTCTACGGCTTCGGTAGTGTTGCAATCTTCCGCCAGAGCGAAAAATTCGGTGGTCATGATACCGCCAGCAGTGTCATCATCGTAGCTGAGCAGCGTTTCAATCTCCTGGGATTCCTCGATACCAAGTTTTTCCAGCAGTTTATGGGAAATTTCTTCCGGTAGATGGGCCAGAAGATCAGCCTTGTCATCATCAGACATGGCTTTTAAAATTCGGATGGATTGTAGTTCCGGCAGGCGGATAATAATCTCAGAGGCAAGAGAAATATCCAGTTCACTGAGGGTCTCAGCTGCTTTCTCAGTATCAGTAATCCTGGAAAAGAGGAGATGCTGTTCCTCTTCACTGAGAAATCGCATCAGGTGGGCGATGTCAGCCGGATAAAATTTGGCGATAATCTTGTTGACATTATGCCAGGCTTCCCGGTGTAAAAGCTTCCGGATTGTCTCGACCATCATGCTGTGTCTATTTTTGCTTTGGACCACCGGTGATAATCTCCCTAGACGGGTAATGAAGAATGGCGATAATGGGCGCCAATGTATAGCAGAAAGATGGTTGGAAAACAAGGAAAAGTAAGGGGATAAGAGCGATGTGGGCAGGCTGAAAAATGGGTTTCGACCGGTATTTTTTTAGTGGCGGAATATTTGCAGATGGAAAAAGGTGTTGACTGCCGGACAAAAAGGTGTCTTTTCTAGGTTCCTTTTTGTTTTGAGGGTCCAACCTTTGGGGGCTTGACATGATAACTTTGAAAAAATCCGGGGATCTGCTTTTCAAGGATGCCGCCTATATCTGGCATCCCTATTCACCCGCACCGTCTTCCATCGTGCCGCACCTGGTGAAGTCGGCTAAAGGTACCCGGCTGCAGCTGGATGACGGTCGTGAAGTGATTGACGGGATGTCATCATGGTGGGCGGTGATTCATGGCTATAATCACCCGGTTTTGAATCAGGCGTTAAAAGATCAGCTGGGTAAAATGGCCCACGTCATGTTTGGTGGCTTAACCCATGAACCGGCCATTCTGCTGGCTGAAAAACTGGTGGCCATCACTCCTCCGGGATTGTCCCGGGTATTTTTTTGTGATTCCGGTTCGGTGGCGGTTGAGGTCGCGATTAAAATGGCGCTTCAGTACTGGTTTTCTTTGGGACACGACCGCAAGAAGCGTTTGCTTACTATCCGCAATGGCTATCATGGCGATACCTTTGGCGCCATGTCTGTCTGTGATCCAGTTAATGGTATGCATCATCTGTTTAGTGAGGTGATCATGCCGCAGTTTTTTGCGCCGGCCCCGGAATGTCGGGATGATGCCGATTGGAATGGCCATGATATTGAAGAAATTAAAAATATTCTGGCAGCTCACAGTGATGAGATTGCCGCCCTGATTCTCGAACCTATCGTTCAAGGTGCCGGTGGCATGCGTTTCTACTGCCCGGAATTTCTCCGGCAGGTAAGGGCCTTATGTGATGAATATGGCCTGCTGCTGATTGCCGATGAAATTGCCACCGGTTTTGGTCGTACCGGCAAACTTTTTGCCTGTGAACATGCCGGGGTGACACCGGATATCCTCTGCGTCGGCAAGGCGATTACCGGTGGCTACCTGAGTTTTGCCGCCACCCTGACCAGTGAGAAAATCAGTGAAGTGATTTCCACCAGGGGACTAAAAATGCTGATGCATGGGCCAACATTCATGGCCAATCCTCTGGCCTGTTCCGTGGCCCTGGCCAGTATCGGTTTGCTGGAATCATATCCATGGGCCCAGCGCATTGCCGAGATTGAGGCATTGCTGACAAAAGGTTTGTCCCGTTGTCGCTCCCTGGAAGGGATCAAAGATGTCAGGGTTTTGGGAGCGATCGGTGTCATCGAGACCCATGAACCCGTTCAGGTTGAAAAAATTCAGGGTCAGGTGATGGAGCAGGGGGTCTGGTTGCGTCCCTTTGGTCATCTACTTTATACCATGCCTCCTTATATTGCCAGTGACAGTGAAATTGAGCAGATTACCAATGCCATGTGTACTGCTTTGGCTGAGTAGCCTTTAGTAACTTACACCTGAATTTCGTCACTCTTCTGAGTAACTAATTATAATATATTGAAATCATTAATCTTTTATTTATCAATATCTCACGTTTATAAAACAATTGCCTAAGGATGTCCGGGATTGGCTCATAGCCGTGTCTGCCCAGCCTGCCGGCAGGCTGGGCGACAGGCTGGGCGACAGGCTGGCGGCATTGACCGCCGAACGAATCACCACGATGGTGATTCGCGGCGGGCACCTCGGAGCTGCACACGATGTGCAGCGAGAATGAGCAAGAGCCATGCCGGGACATCATCAAGAACAATTACTTACTTTACAGATGTGTGGCCGCAGCAAGCGGACTGAAAAACGCTTTTCAGTATCCCCTTGAGGGGTATAAAAAACAAGAAATTGTTGGGAACACCCCGGTACATTGATTTGGGTTGCGGGCGTTAGCCCGCCTTTAGGATTACCTCTCTCTGCCATTCATGAACCGTTTTCTTCGTTGATTTTTCCTCTCTGGGCAGTTATCTAATCCCTCGTGTAGCTATCATAACTTTTTGTTGATTTGCTGCCTGAATTGGTATACACTCCGCCATCATTTTAGAGGCCATATAAGTTTTTTCCAGGTATGGAATACCTTCCTGCAGGTGCTTGGATTTTACCGCTATGCAGGAGTTATTAAAGAAGGGGGGTTAACATGCTGACGCAAGAGCAACTGGATCATTTTAAACAGCTGCTGCTGGCCGAGAAAAAGAAGATTGTTGAAAAGGTTGATCAACTGAAGCGGGGTGATATTCACACCAACCGGGAAGATCTTATGGATGACGCAGATGCGGCTTCCGCGGAAGTAGATCATAACTTTCTTTTTCGTATCCGGGGTCGGGAAGCTCACTTGATTAAAAAGATTGATGAATCATTGATCAAGATTGAAGTGGGAACCTATGGTATCTGTGACGCCTGTGGTGAGGAAATCTCTTTGGGGCGTTTGGAAGCCCGGCCGGTGGCACCTTTGTGTATTACCTGCAAGGAAGAACAGGAAAAACTGGAAAAGCGGCAGGGGAGATAGACCGCAAAGGTATTTTTTTGACGGTTGTCAGGTGTAAATGATGGAATCGCAATATAATCCGCAAAAAGTTGAATTAAAGTGGCAGGCGCACTGGGATCAGGAAAGTACCTTTGCGGCTACTGATGGTGAGGGTGAAAAATACTATCTGCTGGAGATGTTTCCCTATCCATCGGGAAAAATCCATATGGGCCACGTGCGCAATTATTCCATTGGCGATGTGGTGGCCCGTTATCAGCGGATGAGAGGTCGTAATGTCCTTCATCCCATGGGTTGGGATGCCTTTGGGATGCCGGCGGAGAATGCGGCCATAGAACGCAAAGTACATCCGGTTGCCTGGACCAGGGATAATATTGAATCCATGCGTTGTCAACTCAAGCGGATGGGATTCAGTTATGACTGGAGTCGTGAACTGGCAACCTGTGACCCATCATATTATCGCTGGGAGCAACTCTTTTTTCTCCAGATGTATGAAAAAGGTCTGGTTTACAAAAAGAAATCCTCTGTTAACTGGTGTGAACACTGCCAGACAGTGCTGGCCAATGAACAAGTGGAAGCCGGTCTGTGCTGGCGCTGCAGCCAGGAAGTTGAAACCCGTGAATTAAGCCAGTGGTTTTTTCGGATTACCGATTACGCGGAAGAATTGCTGGTTGGGTGTGATAACCTGCCGGGATGGCCCGAGCGGGTAACCACCATGCAGAAAAACTGGATTGGTAAAAGTACCGGGGCCAATATTGTTTTCCCCCTGGTTGGCAGTGATAAAACTATTACGGTGTTTACCACCCGACAGGATACCCTGTACGGGGCGACGTTTATGAGCCTGGCTCCCGAGCATCCACTGGTTTCTGAGCTGGTGGCAGGGACGGGCCAGGAGGCCGCGGTGGAAGTATTTATCCGGCGCTGGCGCCAGGAGCGGCAAGACAATCGTGATGCTGGTTCCCGAGAGAAGGAAGGAGTTTTTACCGGTCGCTACTGCCTTAATCCGGTAACCGGTCGGAAGATGCCCATTTACCTGGCGAATTTCGTTTTGTTGGAGTATGGTACCGGGGCAGTTATGGCGGTGCCGGCCCATGATCAGCGGGATTTTGAGTTTTCCCGGATGTATGATTTACCGATTATTGTCGTCATTCAACCGGATGGAGAAGATCTGAATCCTGAAACAATGGTGGAAGCATATACCGGTTCCGGCAAGCTGGTGAATTCTGGTCCTTTTGATGGTCTGGATAACCAGAAAGTCCTGGAAAAGATTGCCGCCTACCTGGAGGAACAGGGCAAGGGTAAAAAAACTATCACCTATCGCCTGCGTGACTGGGGTATCTCCCGTCAGCGGTATTGGGGGACGCCGATTCCGATTATATACTGTGATAGTTGCGGTATTGTGCCGGTTCCGGCGGCGGATTTGCCGGTGGTATTGCCGGAGAAGGTAGATCTGAGTGGTTCCGGTGGCTCACCTCTGGCGGCGATGCCGGATTTTGTTGAGACCATTTGCCCTGTTTGTGGAAAAGCAGCCCGGCGTGAAACCGATACCATGGATACCTTTGTTGAATCATCTTGGTATTATAGCCGCTACGCCTGCGCCAACTATGACCAGGCCCCTTTTGATAAAAAGGCGGTTTCCTACTGGTTGCCGGTTGATCAGTATATTGGCGGCATTGAACATGCCATTTTGCATTTACTCTATTCCCGTTTTTTTACCCGGGTTTTGCGTGACCTTGGTTATGTCGACTTTTCTGAACCATTTACCCACCTGCTGACCCAGGGAATGGTGATCAAGGATGGTTCCAAAATGTCAAAATCCAAGGGTAACGTGGTTGATCCCGATGCCCTGATCAAAAAATATGGGGCTGATACAGCCAGGATGTTCAGCTTGTTTGCAGCCCCACCAGAGATGGATCTTGATTGGAATGAACAGGGGGTCGAAGGGGCATCACGCTTTTTAAACCGTCTTTGGCGGCTGATGTATGCAGTTCTGCCGACTATCAAGGATGTTTTACCCTACGTTGGTCCTTTTGGGGATCTGTCTGAAAATATGCAGGTTTTACGGCGGAAAACCCACCAGACGATTCAAAAAGTACGAGTGGATATTGAAGAACGGTTTCACTTCAATACGGCAATCAGCGCAGTCATGGAACTGGTTAATACTTTGAAACCTTTTATCGAAATGCCAGCTGGTGATGACCATGTTTCCCGCCAGGTGATCAGGGAGGCGGTGGAAACAGTTCTGGTGCTTTTGGCCCCGATTGTTCCTCATATTACTGAAGAATTGTGGCAATGCTTGGGACAAAAAACCGAACTGGCTGCGTTCCAGGTGCCGGATTATGATCCTGACTCAATCAAAACCGATACCATCATGATGGTGGTTCAGGTAAATGGCAAAGTTCGTGATCGGCTGAGTGTTGATGTCGGGATTAGCCGTGAGGAGTTGGAACCTCTGGCTATGGCCAGTGAAAAAGTGCAGAAATATCTGGCCGGGAAGCCGGTAAAGAAATTTATTTTTGTACCAAAAAAACTGGTGAATATCGTGGTTTGAGGACTATTTGCCGTATGCTGCAATAACCTGTCTTGAAAAATTAGAATTTTTGTTTGAATACAAGGCAGGCGAAAATTGTAACCGCAGGAATATATTTCATATTTTGAGGATTATAATTTGAGCTTAACGCAGTAATCGAGCAAAAAGGCCATTTTTATGGAAGGAGTTCATTATTAAAAAAATAACCATATTCTTCCTGGTTGCACTTTTCCTGCCTGCCTGCCTGGGGTATCATTTCCGTGGGGATGGCAATAATCTGCCGGCGGATATTAAAACCGTCGCCATCATGCCTTTTGGCAATCATACCTATGAGAGCCTGGTGGAAACCTATATGGTGAACTTCCTGGTGAATGAGTTCTCCCGCAGCAAGCGGCTTAAGGTTGTTGATGAGAAGAATGCTGATCTGGTTATCAGTGGTTCGGTTTTGAATATTTCCACCAACAGTATTTCCTACGGCGGTGATGATCGAGCCTATGAATACCGGGTTCAGGTGAATATTGAGGTGGAGGCCCGTGATGCCCGCCAGGATGTTGTCATCTGGCAGAATGACAGTATGAGCGAAGTGGAAGAATATCACACCAGTGGGGTCCCTAATGATGTCCAGGTCCAGAAGCGTATGGCCATTCAAAAAGTCTGCAAGGTATTGGCTGAGAATATTCATGATCGATTATTTATTGACTTTTGATGTTCTCTCGTCTTGATCAAAGCCTGAAGCAGGCTGCCTTAACAGAGGCCGAATTTGGTTGTTGTCTGGTCTATGGCCAGGAACATTACCCGGTTTCCTACCTGTTCTCCTCTCTGAAAAAACTCATCCAGCAGCAAGAGAGCATAACCGTTGAACAGTATGATTATTCACAGGTTTCCCTGGAGGAGATTCTTCCCAACTGGGATGGTCTGTCATTGTTTGCCGAAAAAAAAATTATAGTTTTGAGTCACCTGGACAGGCTGAAAAAAAATGATGCCAAATTGTTGAAAGAATGGTTGGATGCTCACCATGATGCCAGCGGTTTATTTTTGTTTCTTACCGCGGTGAAGGTAGATGGTCGTTTGCCGTTTGTTAAATCAGTAAAGAAATGTGGGGAAGTAATAAAAACTGATCATTTACCGCCGGCTGAAGTGCGGAAGTTGATGAGCAGACATGGGCAAGAATATGATGTCAGCTTTATCCCCCAAGTGATTGATACCCTGATACATTATCATGATGGAAATCTTCAGCTTATTTTCCGTGAGGTAGAGAAATTGGCATTGTTTGTCGGTCCTGGAGGGGTGGTTAAATCTGAGGATCTTGAACTGTTGGGTTGTGGAACTGCTGCCGGAAATATTTTTACTCTGGTTGATGAACTAGGTGCCGGGAATGTTAAGGTATCACTGCAGGTACTTCACCGGTTGCTGCGGGATAAAACAGTGCCGCTGATTATCTTGAGCATGGTGGCCCGCCACTATCGCCTGTTGGCCTTGGCATCAGCTCCGTCAAATCGCAGCGGATCGGTAGGAGATTTGGCCCGAACGTTAAGAGTGCCTCCCTTTGTGGCCCAGAAAATCCGCCGGCAGCTGAATGAATTTCCTCTATCCAGATTGTCTGACAGTTTCTCGCTGCTGTCTGAAGTGGATTATCGCCTGAAATCGTCAGCCATTCCCGACTCCATTATCATGGAGGATATGGTTCTGACTTTATGCCGTGGAGATGCGTGTGATTCCTGATCTTGAAACCAGTTTTTCCCTTTTGAGGAAGCGCTCGGTGCCGGTTCATATTGTCGGCCATAGCGTCACTGTAGCCAAGGCTGCTTTGTTGCTGGGGGAAGAGCTGAATGCCATTGGGCAGCAGCAAAATCTGGCATTGTTGGCGGCAGCTGGCGTGCTGCATGATATCGCCAAGTTTGCAACCTTGAAAACTGGCGAAGATCACGCACAGGTAGGTGCTGACTGGCTGGATGAAAAAGATTTAAAATCGGTGTCCTGGGTGGTCAGAAACCATGTGCGTCTCCAGCTGGATATGCTTCAGCCTGTTGATGAAAAAGAGCTGGTATTCTATGCCGATAAAAGGGTGCAGCATGAAAAGATTGTTAGTTTGGCACAGCGCTTTACTGATTTGCAGGATCGCTATGGGAAAAATGTGATGGCATTAGGCTCTCTGGAGGAAATGAAAGAGATTACCCTGGGGCTGGAAAATAAAATCTTTACCGGCCTGTCCTGGTTGCCTGAGGAGATGGACTTTAAAGTCAATGTGGTGGGAACAAACTCTCCCGGCCAAGTTGGTTATTACTATCGGCAACTGGCGGAATTGTATGAAAAATATATTGACAACCATCCGGAGATCTAGTAAGTAATGTCCTCTTTTTGCCATATTGGCATGGATTTGTGTTATTAATATATTTTATCATTTCATCTTGGAGCTGCCCGGTTGAGGGTAGGACGATTTATCCAGATTGATAAGAAGAAGGGGTTTAGATGGAAATCAAGGTTATTGATAATGACGTTGAACGGGCGATTAAGTTACTGAAAAACAAGCTGAATAAATCCGGTTTATTCCGTGAGTTGAAAAAACGGCGGCATTATGAAAAACCTAGTGTTCGTAAGAAGAAGAAACATATAGAAGCCCTCAAACGCCTGGCTAAAAAACGGCGATATGGCATAAGTTAGTATTTTTTACAGTAGCTATAAATAAAAAACCGGCTGTCACTTTGACAACCGGTTTTTTTTGGCCAGGCAATGCCTGCTCAGGTCTTTTTGAGTCTTTGGTTTTTGGAGTCGACCATAATATTTATTGGTTTGAGGTCGGCTATTTCTCGATTGTCAACCTGGACATAGGAGGCTATGATTACCATGTCGCCTTTGCGGGCTTTACGGGCGGCAGCGCCATTAATACATATTTCTCCACTGTCAGCTTTTCCCTCGATGACATAGGTTGAAAACCGTTCTCCGTTGGTGAGGTTGTAGACGTGAACCAGCTCATATGGCAGGATATCTGCTGCATCAATCAGGGTTTTGTCAATGGTTATGCTGCCTTCATAGGCGAGGTTGGCATCGGTAACTGTGGCTCGATGGATTTTTGATTTAAACATGGTTCGCAACATGATGTTCTGTTCCTCTATGGCAATATCTAAATTAAGTGATTAGCCATTAGCGGTTAGCTATTAGCTTAATGAATTCAAGATGTTTTGTTATTTGCAGTTTTAATCCGTTTGGTGTTTTAAGTTATTTAGTTAGTGACTTTATTTTACCTGGCTAAATGTTAATAGCTAACAGCTAATCGCTCAGATTAGGCAATAATATGTTGTCAATAAGTCTGGTTTTTCCCACCCGGGCTGCTAAAGCGATGACTGCCCCTTTTTCTATCTGTTCAATTTCCACCAATGTTTCCGGATCACAAACTGCCAGGTATTCGAGCTGGCAGTTGTGATCAGAATCTGCTTGAATCGTATCCCTGACGGTTTGCTGCAGGATTGATGATTGGCGCTCTCCCTGCTTGAAAGTTTCACGGGCTCGGAAAAGGCTGTGGGACAGGGACAGCGCTGCCTCCCTTTGTGATGGTGAGAGGTAGGCATTTCGCGAGCTCATGGCTAGCCCATCCGCTTCCCGGACGATGGGGACTCCGACAATTTCGATGGGAAAGTTGAGATCGTTTACCATCTGCCTGATGGCGGCCAGTTGCTGGTAGTCTTTTTCGCCAAAAAATGCCTTATGTGGCAGCGTAAGATTGAAAAGTTTGGCTACCACCGTCGTTACACCGTTAAAATGACCGGGACGATGAGCGCCACATAAGCCCCTGGTAATCTCCGCAACCGATACCGTGGTTTGGAATCCTGCTGGATAGATGTCTGACATCCGGGGACTGAAAATTATATCAACCCCAGCCTGTTTGCAGGTTCGACAGTCGCTTTCAAAGTCCCGGGGGTAGGTATCAAGATCTTCCCGGGGGCCGAACTGTAGCGGATTGACAAAAATGGAAACAATTACGATCTGGGCTGTGGGGCGGGCTTGTTCCATCAGGGTAGTATGGCCCCGGTGCAGGTAACCCATGGTTGGGATCAAGGCAATAGTTTTTCCTGCGGCCCGCTGGACCAATACATATTGTTGTATTTGTTTAGGGTCTGTAAAAATCTTCATTTTAGTGGAAACTGTGTTTTTCAGTGGGGAAGTTGCCATCCTTGACTTCCTGGTGATATTGCTGGAGTGCCTTGATAATTTCAGGCCCCAAATTGGCATATTGCTTGACAAAAGAGGGCTTGAAACGATCAAAAAGACCTAAAAGATCATGAAGTACCAGTACCTGTCCGTCACAGGACGGACCAGCGCCGATGCCAATGGTCGGGATATTGACTGAATTGGTGATTTCCGCGGCAATATCAGCAGGGATGCATTCGATAACCAGTCCAAAGGCTCCCGCATCAGCAACGGCTTTGGCATCCTCCAGCAGCCGTTCTTTTTCTCTCTGGACCCGGTAACCTCCCAGCTGATTGACGGCCTGGGGGGTCAGGCCGACATGGGCCAGTACCGGAATTCCGATGGTTACCAGGGCATCAATGGTGGCTGCCATGGAGACGCCGCCTTCCAGCTTGACAGCTGCCGCGCCGGTTTGCTGCATGATTTTGCCCGCTTGGCGTTTGGCATCTTCAATACTGATCTGATAACTCATGAAGGGCATGTCGATGACTACCAGGGCTCGGCTATTTCCCCGCATGACGGCTTTTCCATGATAGATCATTTCATCGACGGTAACCGGCAAGGTGTTAGGATAACCGGCAACCACCACCCCAACAGAATCTCCCACCAGGATTATATCAATGCCGCTCTGGTCAAGGAAACGGGCAAAAGGGTAATCATAGCCGGTGACCATGGAGATTTTTTCTCCCCTGGTTTTCATTTCCTGAATCCGGGTGATGGTAATAGGTTCTTCTGCCATTAGTGTTTTTCCTTATTACGGTTCTTACCTTGGTCGCCAAACATAAAAAAGCCTGCCGGAAGTGAGATGGCAGGCTACACGGCGAGCAGCGGCAAAACAAAGTTGCCAGCCAGATTCGCAAATGACGATGTGGTTGTGTATGACCTACCGTCTCAGTCCCTCTACGGTCGGGGATCCCAGCGGTTTTATTGTGGTCAGGGGCTCATAATTGGGGCCCCAATATTTTATTTTTGTGTGGTTATTTTTTTGAGCCTATCTTTATCTTATGGCTGCGTTAAAGATTTAAGCGCCAGGCCGGAAAGCCAGGAAATGGCTGTATCTGCTGGGACGCGGCTGGTATTGCAGACTACGTTGTAATTCAGTGGATCTGCCCAGTCTTTTTTGAAGTAATATTGAATATAATCGTGACTTTTTTTGTCCATCTCTTTAACCAGCTTCACCGCTTGTGATTCATTCAGGCTAAGGTTTTCACCCATGGTCCTTTTAACCCGATCTTCAAAGGCGCCCACAATGCGGATATGGATGGTATTTGGATTGTCCTGCAGAATGCACTGGCCACCCCGACCAACAATCAAGATATGTTGCCGTTGCCCCAGGCTGGTAATGACCCGAACGATCATTTCCCGGTAAATATCACTGTCAATCCATCCCTGAGATCCAAGGGCAAAGGGGATTTTCTTACGGTCATCATAGGTCGTTTCTTCGGGGAATTCTTCAGGTTCATCCTTCTTTTCCTGCTTGAGAAAATCATAATCAATAACTCTGGACAGATAAGCCCGCAGGCTGATATGACGTTCCGCTTCATAATCAAGGACATTATCGGTACTTACTTTGGCTTGGGCGGCTACCTGTTCAACAATCTGTTTGTCGAAATAATCAACATTCAGCACTTTGGCCAGTTTTTGGGCGATTTCCAGGCCACCAGAAGCGAATTCTTTTGAAATAGTTATAACCGGCATTAAGACATCCTTCCTTACAGGGCGTGCGGATCGGAAAAATCCTAATTTTCCCAAACCTAATATGGATATTGAAAAAGTTATTATTTCATAAACAATTTTCTTTGGATTGTCAAATGAAAATCGTCTAGTTTTTTGTAGACATTTGCAGATGGTTGGGATATTTCATTTATCTTGTCTCAATTTCTGGTCAGTTTTTTCAAGGAAGAACAGATAATTGAGCCATATTACTCGACTTTTTGAGTTGCTCTAAAAACAGCCCTGCCTGTCGCCGTGCCTGCTGGCAGGCACGGCGGCGGGCTGAAAGAAATTTCCAGGGATGTTCCGGTATGGCTCTCGCTCATTTTCGCCGGCCATCCATGGCCTGCCTGTCGGCAGACACCGCTATGAGCCAAGCCCGAACATCCTGTAATGTATCCCTGGCAATGCTAGTCAGAAAGTTGAGATATTACTTATCCGAGTATTTATTAAAGATTGGAGTTTTTATAAAGCCATGAGGGATTGAAGCAGATGTTTATTGAACCCTTGATGGCCAGGTATTTGCGTTATGTGAACCGGGAATACCTTACTTTTCGCCAGTTTGACCAGATTGCCATTCCCCAGGGTCGGTCGGACCGTGATTATCTTCTGTATGTTCATGTACCTTTTTGTGAACAGCTATGTCCCTACTGTTCCTTTAATCGTTATCCGTTGAATGTTCCGCTGGCCCGACGCTACTTTGCCGCTCTGCGCCGGGAAATCAGCAGCTATCAGGATAAAGGCTTTCGTTTTACCGGGGTCTATGTAGGAGGGGGAACGCCGACAGTTCTGCCGGATGAACTGGCGGAAACCCTGGAGCTGATCAGGTCATTATATCCAGTGAAGGAAATTTCCGTTGAGACCAACCCTAATCATTTAACTGATGATATAGTTGCCATTTTAAAAAATGCCGGGGTGAATCGGTTGTCCGTGGGCGTCCAGAGCTTTGATGATGGCCTGCTGCAGGCTATGGAGCGGTTTCACAAGTATGGAAGCGGGGCGGATATCAAGGCGCGGCTGAAAAACTATATGGGAGTTTTTGATACCTTAAATGTTGATATGATTTTTAATTTTCCCACCCAGACGGAAAAGATTCTGCAGCGGGATCTGGAAATTATTGATCAATTGCCGGTTGACCAGGTGACTTTTTATCCGCTGATGGCCTCCGCCGCGACTGAAAAGGCTATTCAGAAAACCCTGGGAAAGGTAGATTATGGCCAGGAAAAACGTTTTTATCGGCAACTGCTGACCTTTCTTTCAAGAAATTATACTCCGGGTTCGGCCTGGTGCTTTTCCCGCAAAAAATCGATGATTGATGAATACATTGTCGATTATGATGAATATCTCGGGGTTGGCAGCGGTTCGTTCAGCTATGTCCAGGGGACTATTTTAGCCAATACTTTTTCGGTGCCGGATTATTGCACTGCTTTGGAAGACGGGAAACTGCCGGTAACGGCAAAAAAGGAATTTACCCTGCTGGAACGGATGCGCTATGATTTTTTGATGAAACTTTTCGGTACCTGCCTGGACCGGGGGCAGCTCCGCCGGAAATACGGTCCTTTGTTTGAACGGGCATTATGGAAGGAAATTTCCCTGTTCCGGCTGCTGGGTGCTTTGCGTTTTAATGGTGATCAGATGCTGCTGACAGCCAGTGGAATGTATTTTTGGGTTATCATGATGCGGGAATTTTTTATCGGAGTCAATAATTTCAGGGATATCAGCAGGAGTAAGGTTGATGAAGGGAAGCAGTAAACTGCAGAAAAATTTGTCCCGGTTGCCGGCAGTGGATGAATTGCTCCGTGAAACGGAAATGCAGCCGTTGTTGGAACGTTATCCGCGCAACTTGGTGGTGGAATCGGTTCGCCTGGAACTGGCTAAAATAAAAAAACAAGTGGTGGCTGAAAAAATCCAGGTTGACGAAATTTTTTCTTTGTCGGTTTTTTTCGACCACTTAGCTGGAACTTTAGAAATGCAGTTGGCCCCGCGGTTAAAACGGGTTGTCAATGCTACCGGGGTAGTGATTCACACGAATCTGGGTCGCTCGCCATTGCCAACTGCGGCCCTGGAGCAGGCCAATGCCATTGCCTGCCGCTATTCCAACCTGGAATATAATCTGGAAGCCGGCCGCCGGGGAATCCGCTATGATAATGTCGAAGCCCTGCTTTGCCGGCTCACCGGGGCCGAAGCAGCGATGGTGGTTAATAATAATGCCGGGGCGGTGCTGCTGGTGCTTTCAGCCCTGGCTGCCGGCCGGGAAGTGATCATCTCCCGGGGTGAAATGATCGAAATCGGTGGTGCTTTCCGGATTCCTGAGGTCATCTCCCAGGGTGGTGCGATCCTTAGGGAGGTGGGAACCACTAATCGGACACATCCGGCCGATTATGAACGGGCGATCAATGCCGGGACGGCCCTGATTTTGAAAGTTCATACCAGCAATTACCGGGTTTCCGGTTTCACTTCTGCTGTTGATTCTGCTGAGTTGGTAAAACTGGCGAATCAATTTTCCCTGCCGGTTATTGAAGATCTTGGCAGTGGCTGCATGATGGATCTCAGTGCCTACGGTGTTGGCGGCGAGCCCACGGTACGGCAGGTGGTTAAAACCGGTGTTGGCGTGGTTACCTTCAGCGGCGATAAGCTGGTTGGTGGTCCCCAGGCTGGAATCGTGGTTGGCCGTCGAGACTTGATTGAACAGGTGAAGCGGCATCCATTAAACCGGGCCTTGCGGATTGATAAACTGACCCTGGTTTTTCTGGAAGAAGTGCTGAAATGCTATCTTGATGAAGAAAAAGTGGTTTCCGCTCTGCCGACCCTGGCAATGCTGACCATGTCACTAGCTGAGTTGCGTCGGCGGGCAAACCGCCTGAAGGGACAGATACGCCGCCAGCTTGGTAATATATCAGGTATATCATTAACCTTGAGAGAAGGAATTTCCCGGGCTGGTGGAGGAGCATTGCCAATGGTTGAAATTCCCACTTGGCTGGTAGCTTTGCAGGTGAATAATCATTCTGCCTCAGCGTTGGAACGATTTTTCCGCTCCCGTCCTCTCCCCATTATTACCAGGATCCTTGATGATCAGCTGATTTTTGATCCTCGGACGTTATTTGCCGATGACGGTCCGGAAATAGCCAGGGCCTGCAGGGAATTATTGGAACAGCTATGACGCTATTTTCCTTTGCTTTATCCCGTCATCTCTGCCGGGTTGTGCCTATCTGTCTGGTTTTCTGGCTGGTTTTTTTTTCATTGACAGTACAAGCTGGGAGCAGCGGGGTGCCAGCAATCAGGGGAGTGGTGAAAGTTTCTGGTTTGAACATCAGAAAAGCGCCGAACAAACGCAGCCGAAGGTTGTTTAGCTTGAGTCGCCGCACGCGGGTGGAAGTGGTTGAAGAACAGGGCAGCTGGGTGAAAATTCGTACCGGCAGTGGCCGGGAGGGTTGGGCTTTTCGCTCACTGGTGAAAATAATCAGGCCCAAACAGACCCTGCCTGATATTATTCTGGAGCTGAATAACATATCCCCGGATGTTGGTTCTTATTTTAGTGCTCCAATTCCTTCTTTGAAAAAAAGTCTGCAATCTTATTTTCCCCAACGGCTGAACCTGGTAATTTCAAAACGTTCCAATTCCGGAGCTGAGGGGAATTGGTTGATGGTTCTCGAGATTCCTTTCACCCGGGATGTATACCGGGAAAGCAAAGGTAGTGATGTGGGTGAAGGGACTATCGATCTGTTGCCATACCTGAAATATCTGCACGGATTGCTTCAGTATCGTGATGCGGTGCTCAGCTATCTCGAACAGCACCCTTATTTTGGTCCTGTTGCTGATATCCCTGTGACTAAAAGCGATATTTCCTGTTATTTGAACCTGGTGAAAGACAATCGTGATATTCTTTTTCTGACCGGAAAGCTGGATGGCCCATTCGTGGTTTTTGATGATCATCTGTTTATCAAAGTAGAGGGTTACCGGCCTATGAAAATTACTGCCTTGCTGTCTGGCTGTGTCCGGGATTTTAATAAGTTTATTTTGCCTGAGCCGTATTCCTATGATGGCCGACGTACTATGGTAGCAGCTGTTTATGATTTTTTCGGCTTTTCATACTGATCACGTGATAAAATTAACTTGACAGACGGTGCCAATATTTTTAAAAGATACAACGCACGGCACGATTTTGGAAACAAACAGTGTGGATTTGGAAACGGAGATATCCAGTTGCAATCAAGTTTTTAACTCAGCTGGCTGTTTTTTCAATTTTTTGCTGAAAGCTGACTGCTGATTGCTGAAAGTGTTCATCGGGAAATAATTGCTTCCTGATGCATGCCAGGCATATAATTTCACCATAACTTTATTAAGGGAGTCTATTTCATGAAAAAACAATATCTTCTGGCACCGGGACCGACACCGGTACCACCTCAGGTTTTACAGGTGATGTCCATGCCCATTATTCATCACCGGGCTTCGGCTTATAAGGCTATTTTCGAAGAAGTGAGAGTTGGGTTGAAATACCTCTTTCAAACCGAGGAGGAGGTGCTGGTTTTTGCTTCATCGGGTACCGGGGCGATGGAAGGTACCATTGCCAATATGTTTTCCCCTGGAGATAAAGTCATTACGGTGAATGGGGGAAAATTTGGCGAGCGCTGGGGGCAGATTGCCAATGGTTATGGACTGGAAGTTGTTACTATTGATGTCCCCTGGGGAACGGCAGTAAATCCTGGAGATATTGCCGATTGCCTGGCTCGGGAAGGGAATGTCCGCGGGGTTCTGATGCAGGCCAGTGAGACTTCAACTGGGGTCATGCATCCGGTAAAAGCCATTGCTGATTTGATCAAAGACAGGGAACAGACCATCCTGATTGTGGATGCCATTACCGGGGTTGGAGTCTTTGATCTGCCCATGGATGAATGGGGCCTTGATGTGGTGGTTACCGGTTCACAGAAAGCCTTGATGTTGCCACCCGGGCTGGCTTTTGCTGCCGTCAGCCAGAAGGCTTGGGGGTTCAATGAAAAATCAACCCTGCCACGTTATTATTTTGATTTTGCTAAAGAATTGAAAAACGCTCAAAAAAGCCAGAACGCCTATACACCGGCAGTTTCGCTGATTATCGGCCTACGGGAAGTTCTGGCGATGATCAAGGAGGAAGGTTTGAAGGGAGTTTTTGCCCGCCATGCCCGTCTGGCCGGTGCTACGCGGGTTGGGGTCCAGGCATTAGGCTTAGGTCTTTTTGCTCCGGACGATCCCTCCAATGCTGTGACTGCGGTGAAAGCTCCTGAAGGAATTGATGGCCAGGATATAGTGAAAGTCCTGCGTGATGATTATGGCGTGACCATTGCCGGCGGTCAGGATCATGCCAAGGGGAAAATATTTCGTCTGGCCCATTTAGGATATGTTGATGACCAGGATGTGCTGACCGGTTTAGCCGCCCTGGAAATGGCCCTGATGGATCTTGGTTATGAACTGAATAATCGCAGCGGGGTGCGGGCGGCGCAGATGATTCTAAAGGTTAAAAAATAGCGGGAGGGAATAAAAAGTGAAAGTATTAATCAGTGATAAAATGTCCCCCAAGGGGCTGGAGGTATTTAAACAGTTTCCCGAGCTTGAAGTGGATGTTAAGGTCGGTATGTCCCCGGAAGAGCTGGCTGAGGTTATCGGCCAGTATGATGGCCTGGCAATTCGCAGCGCTACCAAGGTAACCAGCGAGATTATTGCTGCCGCTGACAACCTGAAAGTGGTTGGTCGGGCCGGGATCGGGGTGGATAACGTCGATATTGAATCGGCCACCCGGCGTGGTATTGTAGTGATGAATACCCCCAAAGGAAACACCATCACCACGGCGGAGCATACCCTTTCCATGATGTTGTCCCTGAGCCGTAATATTCCCCAGGCTACCCAATCAATGAAGGCGGGGAAATGGGAAAAAAGTAAATTCATGGGCAAGGAATTATTTAATAAAACTCTCGGAGTAGTTGGTCTTGGTAATATCGGCAGTATTGTGGCGGACCGGGCTCAGGGTCTGAAAATGAAGGTGATTGCCTACGATCCTTTTATTTCTGAGGAATGGGCCACTAAAATGGGCATTGAACGGGTCAGTTTGGATGATCTCTACCGCCGGGCTGATTATATCAGCGTCCATACGCCGATGACCAGTGAAACCCGCCATATGATCAACAAAGAATCCTTTGCGAAGATGAAAGAGGGGGTGCGGATACTCAACTGTGCCCGGGGTGGTATTATTCATGAGGGCGATCTGTCTGAAGCTTTAAAGTCGGGAGTGGTGGCTGGTGCGGCCTTCGATGTTTTTGAGCAGGAGCCGCCGCCTGCCGACCATCCGCTTCTCAGCCTGGATAATTTTATTTGTACGCCGCATCTTGGTGCTTCCACCGATGAGGCCCAGGTGAATGTGGCCATTACCGTGGCGGAGCAGATTGCTGATTACCTGTTGAATGGGACCATAACCAATGCCCTGAATGTTCCCAGTGTCAGTGCTGAAGTATTAAAAGTTGTGGGGCCGTACCTGACTCTGGCTGAGAAGCTGGGTCTTTTCTATTCCCAGATCTGTGAAGGCGGTACCTGCGGCCTCAGCGAAGTGCGGGTTGAATACAAGGGCAAGGTTGCCGAGCTTAACCAGGCGCCAATTACCACTGCTTTGCTGAAAGGTTTGCTGACGCCCATAGTTGGTGCTGTAGTAAATTTTGTCAACGCACCGGCTATTGCCAAAGACCGGGGGATTATGGTAACTGAATCCAAAACTGAGGAGGCGGGCAACTTTTCCAGCATGATTAGTCTGGTCGGCAGCAGCAACGGGGAGTCATTTACTGTTTCCGGCGCCTTGTTCGGTAAGACCGAGCCGCGTATTGTCCGAATTAACAAGTTTGAAATTGAGGCGTTGCCGGTAGGCCATATCCTGGTTATTTATGCCCATGACAAACCTGGTGTGATTGGTAGTATTGGCTCTTATCTGGGTGAAAATCAGGTTAATATTGGCAAAATGCAGTTTGGCCGGGAATATGAAGGCGGTATGTCCATTTCCATGGTTCAGGTTGACTCTCCTATAACGGAAGAAATACTTGATGGCTTGTTGCAAAAGACTAACATTGTCTCGGTGAAAGAAATTTATCTGTAAATAGTATTTCACTGTTCTGCGGTATTATAAGCAGGAGCTATGGATCCTGCAGGATTTTGCCGAGAGAGGTGGAAAAATCAAAAAGTGGCGATGACAGGAAATGCCGTGGAATCTTCCTGCCTACTGCCGTAAGGATCTGAAATGGCAAACGTTGTGCTCGTCGGCACCCAGTGGGGTGATGAGGGTAAAGGTAAAATTGTTGATTTGTGGACCGCCGATGCTGATATGGTGGTCCGTTTCCAGGGCGGAAACAATGCCGGGCATACGCTGATTATCGATGGTGAAAAGTTTGTTTTTCACCTTATTCCTTCTGGTATCCTGCACGTCGGTACACAGTGTGTAATCGGTAGCGGAGTAGTGGTGGATCCGGCCATTTTGCTGGATGAAATGGATCAGTTGCGTTCCCAGGGATATGAAAAGGCCCTGGAACAACTGATAATCAGTGATGAAGCCCATATTATTCTGCCTACTCATCGGCTGATTGACGTGGCCCGCGAGACTGGGTTGGGCTGTAGGAAAATCGGTACCACCGGGCGGGGTATCGGACCGGCTTACGAGGATAAAATGAGCCGTTGCGGTCTGCGTTTTATTGATCTGCAGCTTGGTGGAGAACACCTGAAAGAGCGGCTTTTTGCCATTATTGAGCGCCATAATCAGCAGCTGGAGAAGATCTACGGCCGGGAAACAATTTCTCCGACTGAGGTTCTTGAAGAAATTGAACGGGCTGCAGATATTTTGCGGCCTATGGTCAGAAAAACACCCTACCTGCTACAGGAAGTGGTGGACAAAGAGCAGAATATTCTCTTTGAAGGAGCTCAGGGGACGTTGCTGGATATTGATCACGGTACCTTTCCTTTTGTTACCTCATCGTCCACAGTGGCGGCCAATGCCTGTGCTGCCAGTGGCTTTGGTATGAACCGCATCAGCCAGGTGGCCGGGGTGGTCAAGGCTTATACCACCAGAGTTGGCGAGGGGCCTTTCCCCACAGAACTGCGCGATAATAAAGGAGACTGGCTGCGGGAAAAGGGTGGAGAATTTGGGGCAACCACCGGGCGGCCACGGCGTTGTGGCTGGCTTGACTTGGTTGGCCTGCGCTATGCGGTAATGATAAACGGTTTGGACAGTTTCGCTGTGACCAAGCTGGATGTCTTATCCGGTTTGGAGACCATAAGCGTCTGTGAAGCCTATGAATACCGGGGACAGCGGCTTAATTATTTTCCTTCATCCATTGAAATACTGAAAGCATGTACTCCCGTTTGCCGGCAGTTGCCCGGTTGGCAGGAAGATATAACCGGCATCCTTGCCTTTGAAGAGTTGCCGGAAAATGCCCGGAACTATATTCTTTTTATGGAAGATCAGCTGGGTATCCCGGCACTGGTGGTGTCGGTAGGTCCGGACCGTGAACAGACCATTATCCGGGGTAACCCATTTACGGCATAATCTTTATTTGCAGGGTATTTTTCCTTGACAAACAGGGGATAATCGGCTAGTAATGCCATCCTGTTTTTCATTGGGGCCGTTAGCTCAGTTGGCAGAGCATCTGACTTTTAATCAGAGGGTCGCAGGTTCGAACCCCGCACGGCTCACCAATAAAATCAAGAAATGCTGCATGGTTATAAGCCATGCAGCATTTTTTGTTGGGAAAAATCAGCTGCTTTTGTGACAGATTTGTACCATCAATTCACCATAGTTCAACCTTTTCCATGCTTTTTCGTAAATGTTCCGGCGACAAATGGGTATAACGCATGCCCATATTAAGTGATGAGTTGGATCAATTTTCTATGCAAAAAAAATCTTGTTATATCGATCTTGCCGGCATTGGCCCAGTCTGCTTTCGGTTCAGTCTCCGGGCTAAAAGTCTCAGTATCTCTGTGATCCCTTTCCAGGGTGTTCGGGTTTCAGTGCCTCCAGGGATGTCGTTGACGAGGGCAAAGCTGGCTGTGAACTCCAGAAAAGCATGGATAGAAAAACACCGCTTGCATATACAAGAGATTGAAAAGAAGTGTCGGGTCCTGCTGCAGCAGACAGAAGCGGTTAACCCTCATGAAGCCAGGAAAGCATTGATTTCCCGGTTGAATCAGCTGGCTGAAAGATACCACTTCAATGTTAACCGGATATCTATTCGCCGGCAGCAGACCCGGTGGGGCAGCTGCTCGTCGGCCAACAATATCAGCCTCAATATACAGCTTACCTTTTTGCCGGATGAATTACGGGATTTTATTATTGTTCATGAGCTGGTGCATACAAAAGTTAAAAATCATGGCCAAAAATTCTGGGATAAACTGGAGGCGATTATTCCCCGGGCCAGGACCTTGGACCAGCAGCTTAAATTATATAGCGGTTTGCTGTTTCGCCCTTGATGAAAATCAGATTTTTTATTGATGCTTGCACCCCAAAGTGGGCTGGCCATTTGAGCCACCCCGTTCTGGTGTAACATTTTCACTAAATTTGTTACTGAATTATTTTGAGGACTTTGTGAATGAGGATCGTGCACAGACAGCCTGAAGATGAGATGCCAAAATGTGAATTTATTTTTGAGAGAGCCCTAAGCTTTGATTCAGTGGTTTCATTCATTGAGGGAAGACTGCAAAACGGGGGTGGATTTGCAGCCTGAATTACAAAATGGTTACTGGGGTCGAGGTTGATTTATCTGTTACAGACGGGAGACTTTATGGATCTCCCTGTTCGGTTGGTTTTTTGTTGATTTTTTATTGACATTTTCTTAGTAATACTATAGAAAATGCGCTCGATAACCTCATAACGGTTATCAGCCTGCCATCTCAATAGTTAAACATGCGTCCCCATCGTCTAGCCTGGCCCAGGACACCGGCCTTTCACGCCGGCGACAGGGGTTCAAATCCCCTTGGGGACGCCATTTTTTTGAACGGTCTTTAGGTATTGATAAATTAATACCTTTTCTCCCAGCCTTTATTTCCCTTTTGTATAAATTACGGTAACACTTGATGTTACTGAATTTCTGCCGCTCATTTTATCACCCTCGGGGCTGATTCTTGCCGCGTTTGTATTTTTGTGTTAAGGGTCCATAAATCCTGCCGAAAAGAAGGGATGGAGGTGTTACTATGAGTATTCTGGTGACCGGGGCTGCCGGATTTATCGGTTTCCATTACAGTAAAAGATTATTGGATGCCGGGTACCGGGTGGTTGGTCTGGATAATCTCAACCCCTATTATGATGTCCGCTTGAAGCATGACCGCTTGGCAATTCTCAAGGATTATGACCAGTTTGAATTCGCCAGTCTTGACCTGGCTGATCAGGACGGTATGGCAGACCTTTTTGAGAACCATGATTTTTCGCGGGTGGTGAACCTGGCGGCTCAGGCCGGGGTCCGCTACAGCCTGGAAAATCCCCGATCCTACGTGGACAGCAATTTGGTGGGTTTCCTCAATATCCTTGAAGGCTGCCGGCACCATAAAATCAAACATCTCATCTATGCATCCTCCAGCTCGGTGTATGGTCTTAATACCCAGATGCCGTTTTCCGTTCACCATAACGTTGATCATCCCGTCAGCCTCTATGCCGCCAGCAAAAAAGCCAACGAGCTGATGGCCCACACCTATAGCCATCTCTATGGCCTGCCGACCACCGGTCTGCGTTTTTTTACGGTTTACGGGCCTTGGGGCAGGCCGGACATGGCGCTTTTTCTTTTTACCCGGGCAATCCTGGCAGGTGAGCCGATCAAAGTGTTTAATTACGGTAAAATGCAGCGTGATTTTACCTATATAGATGATATTGTCGAAGGAGTGTTCCGACTGCTGGATCACCTTCCGGAACCAAATCCCCATTGGCGGGGTGACGATCCAGATCCGGGAACCAGTCCGGCACCTTACCGGATTTATAATATTGGCAACAACAATCCGGTGAAGTTGATGGATTTTATCGCGGCCATTGAAACGGCCCTGGGGCAGGAAGCGGAAAAAGAGCTACTTCCCATCCAGCCGGGTGATGTGCCGGCCACCTATGCCGATGTGGATGCTCTGCAGCAGGCGGTGGGTTTTCGGCCATCGACGCCGCTGAAAACCGGAGTGGAGCGTTTTATTGCCTGGTACCGGGAATACTACCAAAAGTGAGAAGGCTGAAGGCTGAAGGCTGAAAGCTGATCGCTGACAGCTAATGGCTAAAAAAGGGAGATCTTACATGACCGATTACCATGAACCGCAAGTTTCAATTTGCCCGGCTGGCGAGGCATTTCCTTTGCCGAAGGATGATGAATATGCAGCTGAATTTCATCGTTTACAGGCATTGGTGGATCAGCATCGCCAGCAGGGTCATGAAATTGTTGTGGTCATGGGGGTTGGTTTTGTAGGCGCGGTGATGGCTGGCGTTGTTGCCGATTCGGTTGACAAAAAAACTGGCGAGTCTAATAAATTTGTTATCGGCATGCAGCGGCCGTCCACCCGCTCCTTCTGGAAAATTTCCTATTTGAACCAGGGGGTGGCGCCGGTGGAAGCAGAGGATCCGGAAGTGGCACCGCTGATCAAACGCTGTGTGTTGGAAAAAAAGACCCTGACTGCCACCTTTACCTACGATGCCTTGACCCTGGCTGACGTGGTGGTGGTGGATGTCCAGTGTGATTACTTGAAAGAGTGCCTCGGGGATGTGCGCCAGGGCCGGGCTGATATTGCCGCCCTGGAATCCAGCCTAAAAATTATCGGCGAGAAAATAAATCCCGAGTGCCTGGTGCTCATTGAAACCACGGTGCCCCCGGGAACTACCGAGTATGTTGCCTACCCGATTATTAAGCGGGCTTTTGCTGATCGTGGTCTGGAGGATGAACCGTTATTGTCCCATTCTTATGAGCGGGTGATGCCCGGGCGCAATTATGTGGCTTCGATCCGCGACTTCTGGCGGGTCTGCAGCGGTATCAATGATACTGCCCGCGAGCGGGTGGCGAAATTTCTCTCAGAAGTGCTTAATGTGGAAGAATATCCGCTCACCGTTCTTGACCGGCCGGTGGAAAGCGAAACCTGCAAGATTGTCGAAAATTCCTACCGGGCTACCATCCTTGCCTTTCTCCATGAATGGAGCACTTTTTCTGAACGCAACGGGGTTGATCTGGCCAAAGTGATTGAGGCGATCAAGGTGCGACCCACTCATTCCAATATGATTTTCCCGGGACCGGGAATTGGCGGCTACTGTCTGCCCAAAGACGGCGGCCTTGGGATGTGGTCCTATCATACCCTGATGGGTTTTGAAGATGATATCTTTAAAATTACCCCGGAAGCCATTAATATTAATGACACCCGGGCCCTGCGGGCGACCCAGCTGGTGCGCGATGCCCTGCGCAATATGGGCAGAATCGTTGCCGCTTCAAAAATTATCGTCCTCGGTGCTTCCTACCGGGAAGATGTGGGCGATACCCGTTACAGCGGCTCGGAAATCCTGGTGCGCAAGCTTACTGAAATGGGCGCTGATGTTTCCGTGCATGATCCTTATGTCAAACACTGGTGGGAGTTGGAAAAACAGGAAACCTATCCGGCTCCAGGACTTTCCATGAGTCGTTTTTTCCGCAACCAGGAGCGGTTGGAAGATCTGCAGGTGGAAAAAGAACTGCCAGCGGCGCTCAAGGGTGTGGACGCGGTGGTTTTTGCTGTCCGCCATCAGGATTATTTAAACCTGACCCCGGATGTGGTGGTTGAAATGACTGGCCGTCCAGTAGTAGTGATTGACTGTTTTGCCATGCTGGACGATCAGAGTATTAAGCGGTATTTTGAGCTGGGCTGCGAAGTCAAAGGCCTGGGCCGCGGCCACGTGAAGCGGATAAAGGATGAGGTGCGGGGGTAATTATAAAAATGGGGAGTGTCCCTATTTTTTTATTTTTTCGTAGGATTTTCAGATGAATGATACTGACCGTATCCGGCTGCTGTATGTGTATGGGCCCCATCAGTTGCAGAATGAACTGATGGTGGAGTTGCTGGCCAGTAAAACTTCCCTGGATTGCCAGGTAGGTGACGGTGAGTATCAACCAACATCTCCAAACGACCATTTCAAACCCCAGCTTGTTTTATGGGATTGCTCAGGGCTTTCCCGTGAGGAACTTCTTGGCCGGCTAAAAAGTTACACTTTTCAGGATAAGCTCAACTGTCGCATGGTTTTTTTTAACGTGGCCGTTGGTTCAGATATCCAGCGGGACGCGCTGACCTGTGGCCTCTGGGGGATATTCCATGAACATTGTCCTCTGGAACAGCTGGTTCCGGGAGTGGAGGCCATAGCCGCCGGACAGATGTGGATTTCCCGCTGGGCCATGAGCTCCTATCTGCAGGAATTTCGCCAAACAAGCAGCAGTGGAGGGGGTACGTCTTTGAGAAACCTGCTGTCCCTCAGGGAACAGGAGGTTTTGCAGCTGATCGCTAATGGTGAAAGTAACGAAAGGATTGCCGACCACCTTTTTATCAGTAGCCATACGGTCAAAAGTCATCTCTATCGGATATACAAGAAGATTGAGGTTCCTAACCGACTGCAGGCGGCTCTGTGGGCGGTAAAAAATTTATAAAATCATACTTTTGGCTGATTGACAGACTTGCTTCTGTGAGTTATCCTCAGAACCATCATAGTGGGGCGTGTCTGTTTTTTTGTTTTACGCTCTTACCAATGAAGTTTTACGCAAAATGGTCAAAATATTTATCTAACCATGAAGTACTTGAAGAACATGAAGAATCTCTAACTGAGCTTCATGTCCTTCATGGTTATGAAATAATATTGGTATGATATATTCAAGCCTATTTGGTTCCGGTTACGCCGGGTTAGGGTATATAGTGTGTATATGAGGGAGATTCATCATTATGGCTGACCGTCGTCGTATACAGCGTTATGATCTCAATATACCTGCGGTGATTATCGAGATTCCAGATATTCAGGAATTTCCGGAGGTTATGTTGATGACCCGGGATATCTCATCATCCGGGGCTTTTTTTGATACCCGGCAACCCTTGTCCCCGGGAACGATGCTGGGCCTGGAATTGCAGTTGCCTGTCCGTGATTATCCTGGAGGTAAAGTGCAGCTCCGTGGTACTGTGGTGCGCAGGACGCCGACCGGTATGGCGGTGAGTTTTGATGATGATTACCGCTTCCTGGCTGTTGGAGATGTTGAAAAAAGTGTCGAAAATTGAAAGGGCTTCATACTTTCGGCTTACATGGTTGTTCTAAAGATGGTCTCAAATTAGTACTTTTTACCTATTGACATTGGGAGAATATCCTGTATAGTTTATTAGTAGTTGCTGTAAGACGATATCGATAAGTTTTAATGTGATATTTATTTCAGAGGAGGGATTGATCATGAAGAAAATACTTGTAATGGCTTTTGCGGCGCTGCTCCTTGTTTGGGTTGCTGGAGTTCAAAATGCAGCAGCGGCCTATATGGATCCGGTCACTTTTTATGTTGTTGACGACGATAGTGGGAGTAATGATGACTCTGTGACACTATCTTTTAATTATACTAGCTGGCAACCAGGCGCACAACTTCAGATCAGTACAGACATTACAGATCTTAATTCGTGGGCTAACGCAGGTGCTTCAGTCACGATAGCAGCCAGTAACTGGCAGCAGGTGTGGCTGCGTGTGACAGGAGGAATGATTAATGATACCGATGGAGATGTGGTGTTTAGCGGGTTGGAGGCTAACTCTGGGCTTTATAATGCTGTTCAGGTAGTTTGGGCCCATTATACCCTACCTGGTGGTTCTACCTTTGATATAAACGTCAGCACTATTGTTGCTAATGACGATGATAACGTAGGAGCGGTTCCCGTTCCTCCCAGTGCGATCATGCTTTTTACCGGTTTGTTGGGTTTAGTAGGTGTCCGGCGGATGCGACGGGACAGTTAAAACTTTTTTCATCTCTTTTTCTTCCTCGATAGCTTTAAAACAGAACTGCCGGCGGTAACTCCGCCGGCAGTTCTGTTTTTTGCGCTTGTGTCAATTTCCGAAGATGTCTTGGCTTGGCTCAAAGCCGTGTCTGCTCAGCCTGCCGGCGAGAATGAGCAAGAGCCATGCCGGGACATCTCCTTCCTTTCCCCTTTTCACTCCTCGCTCCATGCCGCCGGTATGTATTCAAAAACGTAATATCATGTAAATCAAGTTACAATAGAGTAACTTTTTTGAGAGGTAAAAATACCGCATATTTCATATAACTATTTGATAATAAAGGCTTTTTTGTCATTGGCACCGGACTTGCTGATAAACCTTGGTAGTGATTGTTGTTTCAACATGAATACTACCCGGGTTAACAATGAAAAAATACGTTTTTCTTCTGCTTGTCATCTTGATTGGAGTCTTTTCTTCAGCTTTTTCACTGGCGGCATCTTTGCACAAAGTTCACCTTGATTGGGATTATGAAGATCAGGTGGTAGAGGGAGAATTTCTGGTTGGTTTCCGGCTCTATAAGGAAGGTGTGCTGGTGAGCCAGATTGATGATCCAGCAGCTCGCAGTGCGGATTGCCAGGTGGAATCTGAAGAGGGAACCTTCAACTTTACCCTGACTGCTTTTTATAGTGGTGGTACCGAAACGCCCCACTCATCACCTTATACTTTTACCTTGTCTGCTTCCACGCTGGTCGTTGATAATAATCCGGTTGCTGATAATAATAGTAGTAGTAATTTACGGAGTAGCTATAGTGTTCCTTCTCCTACGATTTCTGCCGGTGATGACCAGATAAGTTTGAACCAGTCGGTTTTTGCGGCTGATTTTTCTGCTGTTGTGGAAGGTGGAAATGCGTTGTCTCCAGTGCTTGTCTATCCACAGGTGGTGGCAAATGATGTGTGGGAAACGGAAATTTGCGTAGTCAATGGCAGCCAAAACGTGAGTCTTGCTGGTGTTCTCAGGCCCTATAGTAATGACGGTACTCCGCTTGCCGGTGATCTGGCGATTGATCTGGCTCCCCATGCCCGCCATGAATTCAGGGTTAGTGAGAGTTTCTCGGATCCGGAACAGATCGCCTACCTGGTTCTGGCTGCCAATCATGACCAGGCGGTTGGCTATACGAAATTTTTTGTTGATGGTCAAGGCGGGGCTGTGGTTCCGGCTGTCAGTGAGATTAATACCGATGATTTTTATCTGCCCCTTACGGTTTCAGCTCCAGGCTGGTATACAATATTGAGTCTGGTCAATACCACCAACACGGAAAAACTGTTGACCATCAGGTTTGATAATGGTGAAGTCAGGCAGATGATTTTGGCACCCCGGGAACAGAAAACATTCACCATTGCCAGCCTTTTTAATTATGCTTTGAGCGTCGGGGTTAAATCAGCCACGCTTGAAAATGGCGCCGGCATCATTGGTTTGGAACTGTTTATTGGCAATAATAAGTTTTTATGTGGTATTCCACTTTGTGATGAGCGAGCTATTGACCTGTCTTATCCCCTGCATATTGGAGAACCGGGCTGGGTGAGTGGGATTTTTACTTATAATACATTGAATCAACCCTGTAATCTAACTATTACCTCTTATGATGAGCAGGGGGTAGAGCTGTTGTCTCAGGATGTTTCCATCGGTGCCCATGAAAGATATATTATTGTTGACAATGATCCCAACCTTCCGGCTGGCTCTGACTCGATTCATCTGACTTCCACTGCTCCTCTTGCTGGATTTGAAGTTCTGGTTGCTCCCAACCGTCTTGGAAGTTTCAGTGGCGTGAATAGTAGTAGAACGAGCGGGATTTTTACCAAACTGGATAATGCCGATGGTTGGACAGGGGTTTCCCTGGTAAATAGCACTGCTGAAGAAGCACATGTCATCTTCTCTGCTTATGATGATGGCGGAAATCTGGTTACCAGCCATGATCTTTCCATTCCCGCTTTCGGAAAGGTAGCCGGTTCCGTAGCCTATGTGTTACCTGGTGATCTTGGGACTGCCACTTATCTGAAATATGATTCCTCTGCGACTCTGGTTGCTTGTCAATATAATAATAGTGCAGATGATCAGATGCTGGATGTCTTGCCGGCGCTGTAAAAAAACAGATTCCCTGAGTTTCTTCTCTGCTGTTTCCCTCCTCTTTTCAAGATTTCCGCCAATGAGATGTTCCACTTATCCCCTAAACCAGCGTAGCCGGAACCAAAAAGATTTTGGATGAAAATACGTTGAATATATAATGACCACGAAGAACACGAAGAGCACGAAGGAGTAAAAAAATTGCTTTTCTTCGTGCTCTTCGTGTTCTTCGTGGTTGCATTTATTTTTTGACCTTTGGCAATGCTAATCCCTGAATTTTTTCTCTGAATATCGAAAAAAGCCGAAATTAGTAACAAAGTATTATCTTTTTGCCAAAAATATAGAAATTTTTTTGGTAAATTCATACTTTTGACCGATTGTTTTTCTTGCTGTGTGTAGTATTATTATAAACAAGAGGGAAGAGGATTTTCCAGGATTGCACATACATATAATTTGCAATTTAAATAGTAAGGGGGACATCATGAAAAAGCGAATGGCGAAAAACGGTAAAAGGAATTTTTGACAATGTTATTGTCTGACTATTGACATCAAATTATTTTTAGAGTAGAGTTTTTCATGATGATCTAAATTAGCGGAGTTTGAACTTTTGCCGATAGTATGCGAAAGGACCTAAGGGTCATAGCGTCAAGGGATTATGAGGTTTGTCAATAGCGGGAGAAGGGTCATGAAAAAGCTGGATATAAGAAGAACTTTTAGTTTTACTTTGCTGCTGTTGTTCTTAATCTGTGGCTCAACTTGGGCGGCTAACTTCAGTTTCACTGATCCTGTCGGCCAGTGGTGGACTGGCTCGGATTTTTCCATTACCATAGATTGGTCCAATGGCTGGGCTATTACTGAGGTGGAAGGGGATGCTTTTTCTCAGGGAACGGGGGATGTGGTAGTAAGCTTAAATACCGATAAACCCATTGTGAAATCTTACTTCCTTGATGCCAGAGCCATCAGCAATACGATCAGTGCTAATGGTCCGGTAGTGGGTGTTTTGGATATCATATTCTTTCCCTGGACCAACATATCAGCCAACAGCAGCGATAATTTTTTTGTGGCCTGGGATTTGTCAACAATGACTCTTATGTTTTATGATGGCGATCCCTTAGGAAACTGTTACACATACCTTGGATTGGATTTTTCTCCTGACTTATTGTATAGCCTTGCAAGTGATACCTCAATAACATTTACTTCCAAAGGTGTTGAGGCAATCGTTGGGCAGCAGCTTTGTAACAATGTACCTATTCCTGGTGCCATTTGGCTTTTTTGTTCAGGCCTTTTTGGTTTGGTGTGCATCCGTCGGAGAAGCAAAATCTGAGATTTAAACATCTCTCTTTCCTAACTAAAGATGGACGATGGCTATTTCTTTTTGCGGAGACGGGAGAAGAATGAGGGTGGTGGGGTTGAAGAAGGCTGTTGCCGAGAGAGAAGGTGTTTTTCCCGTAGTTGATATTCCTCCTGCAGTTGGTAAACTTGGGCAGCCATTTTAAAACGACCGTTCAGATTTTTCTTGAGTAATTGCAGCATTTCTCTCATAAGTCGGTCTTGTTCTGACCTGTGGCTGCCAAGATAATTCAGTTGTTGTTCCAAATTGTTAGTTATCTTTTCTAAGAGCTGAACTTGGTGCTCTAGGGAACGAAGGCGCTTGTCCAGCTCTGTCAGCGAGTCTTCGTCGGTAGTTTCCCCTACCTTTCTCACCGAAGTGATTTCTTGGGTGTCCCCTGTGTTGGCTTGCTGCTCACCAAGAAGAATCCCACCACTTTTTCGATCGCCCATCACATTATCAATAACCGGGCGGTCGATACTTTTCAATTCATCAGCAAAACCGTAGACCAGGGCTGTATCGCAAAGGATGTTGATCAGCCGGGGAATGCCTTCGGAATAGGTGTGCAGAGCCTGGATGGCCTCTTCCGTGAACAGCTCAGGATTGTCAGCGCCGGCAACCTTGAGCCGATGCCTGATATAGTGGCGGACATCATCGATCGTCAAAGTCCCAAGGTGAGCGTGAACAGAAACCCTCTGGGTAAATTGGCGCAGACTGCGGCGTTGGAGCTTTTCCTTAAGTTCCGGTTGCCCCACCAGAATAATTTGAATAAGATGTTCTTTTTCTGTTTCCAGGTTGGAGAGCATGCGGATTTCTTCAATAGTTTCTGCCGGTAGATTTTGGGCTTCATCAATAATCAGAATAGTGCGTTGCTGGTTGGCGTAGATCTGGAGCAGAAATTTGTAGAGGTGTTCCAATAAAGCTGTTTTGTCGTCATCGGTGTTGATGACTAGTTCATATTCCTGGCAGAGCATTTTCAGAAATTGGGTCGGGGTGACATCAGGATTGTTGATCAGGGCAACGTGGAGATCTTGGGGTATTTTATGAATCAGATAATTGATGAGTGTTGTTTTGCCGGAGCCGACTTCGCCGGTGATGACCCCAAATCCCCTATTTTCGGTGATGGCGTATTCAAGGTGGGTGTAGGCGTTTTCGTGTCCGGTGCTCCAAAACAGGTAGGCGGGATCAGGGTTGAGATTGAAAGGCTTTTCTTGCAGGCCATAGAATGATGTATACAATGCTTTTTCCTGGTCTTTTTTCTCGAATCTTTAATTTCTAACCTTATTCAGAATGCTGCCGAGTACCGGTTTATCCTGGAGTAATTCCATTGCTTGTTTGATTTCCCTTCGGCTGCTCTTTTCCACCTCCACCACCAGCAGAATGCTGTCAATAAAGTTCGAAAAAACCAGGGCATCGGCACAGGTAAGCAGTGGCGAGCTGTCGAAGATAAGAAAACGGTCGGCATAACGGGTTTTCATTTCGCTGACCAGGGATTCCATTTGCGGGGCGCCGAGAAGTTCAGTGGAATTGGGTAATGGCTGGCCTCCTGGCAGAATAGTCAATTTGTCAAATCCGGGGTTGATCAGCAACTCGGGGAGGTCTGCTTTGCCACGCAGGTAATCGGAGAGTCCCCGCTCAGCGGTCAGACCAAAATAGCGATGAATAGAAGGATGACGGAGATCAGCATCTACCAGCAGGACAGTGCGGTTGATTTCCTGGGCCATGCTTAAAGCCAGGTTGATAGCCGTTAGCGTTGTCCCGGTGCCGGCGGTAGGGCTGGTGAGCAGTAGGCTGTTGCCCCGTATTTCCTTGAAATGATCCAATATCTGGGTGCGGAGAATTTTTACCTGATCCGCCGCTTCCTGGGCCTGGCAATCGAAAATTATCTTATTATTGTGGAGCCATTGTGGATTACAGGTGGAAATCCGAGTCTGGACAAAAGATGGATTGACTTTTTCTTGTTTGACGGGTTGTTGTTCCGTGCTATTGGGAGTTTTTTCGATTGTCACAACTTCTGCCGTTGGAACGGACTCCTGTTGTCTGGCTTCCTTTGCTTTTGCTAAGGCTTTTTTTAGTTTACTCATGTAATTAATCCTCAATCCTTATCCCTTGGATTTCTGACAGTTTTATATTACAGCCTGGAAAACTTGCGCTGAAATTTTAAAGTCAGAATATCCAATGGCATGACATACAGATGAAACAGCAGGAGCCCCAAGGCGATAACCGCTACCAAGAGTATCATAAAGATAATTTTTTTATTCAATTTTTGCCGACGTTCTTTATCGCTTTTCATCACCGGGATGGACGTGAGGACTGGTAGGCCGGTTAAGCGCCCAAGTTCTTCTTCTGTTTTGATCGCATCATTCAGGCTTTCTCGTACTGCTCCCAGACCAACGCCAGCGCCCAGGGCCAGCACAAAGCCGATGAGCACAATGGCCAGTCGGTTTGGTTTCGCTGGTCTTTCAGGGGTGAGGGCGGGATCAATGATGGTAAAGCGTTCTGCCTGCTGAGATTCTTCCATCCCCTGTGAAACCTTTGCTTCCATCAGTTTATTCATGATCTCTTGATATTTTGCTTGGTCCACCTGCTGATCACGGATCAGATCGTTATATTCTTTCTCCACCAGCGGGGTGTTATCGATTAACTGTTGGTAATGATTGATTTTTTCTTTAAGCTGCTTTTGTTCCTGGTTGAGGGAGCTGATTTCCATCTCAGACGAAGCAATCTGGGTTTTCAGGCTGATGTAGGCTGGGTTTTCCGGCTTATTTTCACTTAGCCTTTTGACGGTTGTTTCTGTTTTCAGGTTTGCAATTTGGGTTTTCAACAGCTTAATCTCTTTCTCCAGTTTGATGACATCAGGATGCTTAGGCCCCAGCTTTCCTTTTAAAACCGCCAGCCTGGCTGCACTGTTTTTAAGCTGCTTTATTTTTCCCGTGGAGTCATTGGTTTTACCAACTTTTTTCTCCAACTCGGCGATTTCACCTTTCATTTTTTTTACATCCGGATGCTTGTCGGAGAGCCGGGATTGAAGGCTGATCAACTGCAGGCGTAAATATTTCAATCGTTCCCGGGGATTCATAATGGTTTTGCCTTCATCACTGACCACCGGCAGCAGGGGATCAACATTGGCCAGTTGGCCTTCCAGGTAAATTTTACGTTCCTGTTGAGAGCGGATTTGCATGGTAATCTGGTCAAACCGCTGGCTCAACCGGGAAAGAGCCTGCATATTGATAGTACGGTATTCGGGCAATTCCTGGCCGTGTAGCTGTTTGAATTGGCTGATTTTTGATTCTTTTTCACCAATATTATTTTTTAAATTATTCAGTTCCTGTTCTAGAAACGTAGTGATGTTGCTGGCTCGCTGCTCGCGGGTTTTCAGGTTGGCTTCCAGGTAAAGAGAGGTCAGTTTGTTGGCGACTTTTTGTACAGTACCGGGATTTTCACCTTCATAGGCCAGGGTGAAAGCGATGGTTGCCGTTGTCGGTCGGCCCGTACGCCGGTCCGTGACGTCCGTGTTAATCATTTCAAAACTGATGGCATCACGCATTTTTTTGACAATTTCTTCAGTGGTATAGCGGTCTTTCATTTCCGGATAAAGATTGAATTGTTTAATGATTTCCAGCAGCCGTGGTCGGCTTAAAATCTGCTGAGTGATGACTTGCAGTCGTTCTTCTACGTAGCTGGTGATGGTGGTTTGGGCAAACTCCTGGGGTATCTGCTGTTCCTCGATCAGGATGGTGCTCTGGGAGCGGTAGGCTGGGGGCAGGACAAAGGCAACGATGATGCTCAGGATAAAAATGGCTAAAAAAGTAAGCAGAAAAAGGACTTTCTGTCTCCTGATAATTCCTTTGATAGCTTGTAAATCAATCTGTTCATTCATGGTTTTAGTCTCATGGGTTGGTGATCAGTACTATTTATCCGGTTCTATGGTTGCGGAAAGCGAAAATTCAGGGAAAGCCAGATCCGGTTGCGATCGTAGTGTCGGTTGCTGGACAGGGTTTTATCATACACTTCAGCGTAGGAATAAGCCAGGACCAGGGAATGTTGTTCTGTCAATTTATAGCTGATACTGGGTGTCAGGTTGAAATAGCGGCTGTCTTCATCGGAATAGTCACTGTCCGACTGGGAGTAGGAAAGTGATGTCGATAACCGGGCCCGCCAGCGGGTACTGATGTTATAGCTGCCACTGAGGCGGAAACGATCGCGGTCAATCGTTTCCCCGGAAGAGCCGTAGCTAAGGTCACGGTTATAACCCAGCTCGGCTGTCCAGCGTTCGGCGGTTTTTTTTAGGGAGATATCAGCAACGCCGCCCCAGTTGCTGTCGTCTTCTGTTTCAGTGACCAGTCTGAAGACAAAGATTCCGGGAGCAATTTCCAGCAGCCTTAGTTGCTGCTGATTGTAGCTACTTTCGGTGTACCTGACTCCGGCAAACATGCTCAGGTTCAGGGTTTCATTGAAAGGGTGTTCAAATCCCAGCGACAAGCCGTAATTATCCACTTGGCTGACATCGGAATCATAATAGTAGTAGTAAGGCTGAAGGATGATGACATTACGCATGTTTGCCAGCCGGTGCTGAAAGGTATAGCTGACGCTCTGGAAATCATAATCAATGTTCTGGTAGCCGTCGTAATTGGTTTGTCCGAAACGGTAGTCGAGCTGCCAGCTGTTTATTTCGGACAGGCGGTAGGCGAAGCCACCGCCGAGGGTATAGCGCCGGCGGTTTTCACGAAAATTAACCAGGCCGGTTTCTTCAAGTTCCGATTCAAGGGTGGTATCTTTGATGTAAGATCCCTGTCCGGTCAGGGAGAGCTTTTCAGTCAGCAGGTATTCACCGTCCAGGTTGCAGCGCAGATATTCATCATCCAGGTCGCTTTCATCGGCATAGCGGAGAATATCTGCCGCCAGGCTGCTGTTGACTGTCAGTCGTTCACTGGCATATTTGAATAACAGGGATGGGCTGATGGTGGCCAGGTAATCATCAATTTCATCGGTATTGTCAAAGGAGATATTGTCATCATATTCCCCCTTGATGCTGATGGCCGGTTCCCAGCTGAAATCCGCGGATAGGGCAGCTCCGGGCAGCAGGTAAAATGAAAATATGAGCAAAAGAAGTATTACTGCTGGCCGTAAAATTATGGTCATGGAACTACTACCACGTCCCCGCGCTTCAGGGTGATGTTCTGCTCCAGGTTTTTTCCTTTTTCGACGGCGGTGTAATCAAAAGGTATTTTTATCGATTTTCCGTTTTGCTGGCGGATGATGAAAATTTTCCCCGTCGCCGCGAAAGGATTCAACCCACCGGCTATGGAAAGAATTTGCATGACGGTGGTATCCTGGCTGATGGGGAATTGTCCCGGGCGATTGACTTTACCGATGACGTAGCCCTGGAGGCTGTTGATCTGGATCAGCATTACCGTGACCGTGGCATCAGGAATGAAATCGTTCAGGCGTTTGCTGATTTCCTGCCGTAGGGCCAGCACGGTCAGGTTGGTAACCGGAATATCATTGATGAGTGGGAAGGAAATAACCCCGTCGGGAGGTACAATCAACTGCCGGCTGAGACTCTCATCCTTCCAAACCGAAATTTCGAGCACATCCCCTGGCCCAATGGTATAGGGTTTTCCGGCCGCTACTGCCAAACCAGCAATGTTGAGAATAAATAAAACCAGGAGCAGGTACCGGAATGTTCGCTTCATTATAGCTGCTTCCTTTTGTAATTGGGGTCACATCTTACCCCACTACCATTTATTTACCTTCGAATTTTGCCGGTCTTTTTTCGATGAATGCATTTAATCCTTCGGTAGCGTCATCGCTGGCGAAGGCTTCCTTAGCACTTTGGCTTCATCATTGCTGTTTATTTCGACAAAGGCCAGAGCCAGTTCTTCCACCACCTCGCGGTTGAGCGAATTTGCCGGCGGCCGGTTCAGCCAGATGGTTCCAACTCCGTCAGTAATTTCAACATTCATAAATTGATGGACTCGTAAAAAGTCAGAATTCGCAAAATTGACCACCATATGTAGGTAAGCTGGAACATTAAACCACTGTATGTTGTGGTCAAAAATCCAGGTCTGGACTTTTTATGAAACCATCATAAATTGATAGCTCATAACTTCCTTCACAAAAAACTAACTATGTTTTAGCATAGCAAAAATCAATATGATGCCAGTCTGTTGAAGATTAGCTAGTAACACAGATTTCCGCGTATGACAAGGGGTTTGAGGTTGTTCCTTGTTCGGTTATTTCAAATCATTTCAAACTTGACGGCCAGGATTTTATTTTGATATAAACAAGTTGATTTGTATTAGAGGTTAGTGATTATCTGCCGAAATTTTTTTAACCTGCCATGTAACCTGGAGTCTTGTTTTAATGAAATGCCCTGCCTTTGTTGATACCCATCTTCACTTAAGCCTCGGGGGTGACCCGCGGGAAAATGTCAGGCGGCAATATAATGCCGGTATCGGTCTGGTGCGCGATGCCGGGGATCGGGATGCCTGCCTTGATGGACTTGATTTTTCGCCATTACAGGTGGTTCGCACCGGTCCGGCACTTTTTAAACCCGGATATTACGGTGCATTTATCGGTGATCAGCGGGACTTGAGCCTGGAAGAAAAGATTTCTTCCTCGCCATCCAAATTTGTCAAGGTGTTGCTTACCGGCTTGGTGTCTTTTGATGAATATGGGGTCATCGGGAAGACCCAGTGGTCGGCGGGGGAATTGCGGGAACTGGTGAAAATTGCTTCCCGACGGGGAAAGAAGGTTATGGTGCATGTCAATTCAGATGCTGCTTGCCGGATGGCGGTTGAAGCCGGTGCCCACAGCCTTGAACATGGATATTTTATCGGTCGTGACACCTTGAAGATGATGGCTGACCGACACGTTTACTGGACCCCGACGGTAGCGGCGATGGCCAATCAGTTGCAGGATCCGGACGGTCGTTTTTCTCTTGCTCAGCGCCAGGTGATTGAAAAAAATTACCGCCGCCAGTTGGAGATGATTAATTTTGCCTATGAAGTTGGGACTCCGCTAACTATCGGTACTGATTCCGGCTCCTATAATGTGTTTCATGGTGAAGTTTTTTTTCAAGAACTTGAACTGTATTGCCAGGCCGGAATCCGTCATGAAGACCTGCTGAACATGGCTACCATTGCCGGTTGGGAGATGCTGGAAGTCCCGGTTGGCCGCTGGATCGATATTGATTTTGACCGGTTCCCGGCTGTCGGTTGTGTGATTACGGAAATAAAGCAAGCAGGGAATGTCAGCTAGCCTCTATTCGAAAAAATACAGTCTTTTGATAAACTTTTTGTAATCGGCAACTATTTTCGTTGACATGCCGACCGATAGTAGCTAGATAATTATAAGCATATTCTAATATTTCCAGGTTGTGTTCATCCGGAGGCCTTCATTTCCGAATGAACGCTTTCGGCGATCAGCCGTCAGCTGTCAGTAAAACATGGGAAAAACAGATGGTTAAGCTGGTTGCAGAAAACTGAGAGCTAATTGCCCATCCGGAAACATTAGTTTACGGATGGAAACCAGGTGGTTCTACTTTAATGATTGAATGGCTGGAAAATCTTGGTGCTAAAACCCTGGAAACGCTGATGGAAATTGGTCGTGCCGGGGTTTTTCTGTTCTGGTCGGTGGTGGGTATTTTTCGGCCGCCTTTTAAAATTATGCCGATCATAAAACAGATTCATGTGATTGGGGCGACGTCTTTTACAGTGATATTTTTCACCGGGGCTTTCGTGGGCATGGTTTTGGGGCTCCAGGGGAATTATACCCTGAGGATGTTTGGAGCTGAAGGGGCTCTTGGGTCAGCGGTGGCCTTAAGCCTGGTCAGGGAACTCGGGCCGGTGTTAACCGGCCTGATGGTAACTGGCAGGGTTGGTTCTTCCATCTGTGCTGAAGTGGGGATCATGAGAATCTCTGAGCAGATTGACGCTCTCGAGTGTATGGCTATTGATCCTTACCGCTATCTTATCTCTCCGAAAGTTGTTGCCAGTCTTATTACTCTGCCACTGCTGACCGCCATCTTTAATATTGTCGGGCTTATGGGTGGTTTTCTGGTGGGGGTGCGGTTGCTGGGGGGGAGTGAAGGTGCCTACATGGCAACGATGAAATCTTCGGTCCTGGTGGCGGATATCCGCATGTGCTTTATTAAATCAGTCTGTTTTGCGATTCTGATTGTCTGGATTTGTGCTGATCGCGGCTACTGGGTTCATAAAAGCCGGAATGGTTTCGGTGCTGAAGGAGTAAGTCGGGCTACCACTCATGCGGTAGTGATTTCATCCGTGGCGATTCTGGTGGCTGACTATATAATCACCTCACTCTTATTGTAAATTTTGATGTTTTTAAGGTAACCTTTATAATAAACTTTACTTTCTGACTTACACTAAAACAACGGTAATGCCTTAGTAACGCAATGACAGAGACACCACGGAGAGTACGATGAACACGAAGTTTAAAAGAAATTTGCTTTTCTTCATGCCTTTCGTATCCTTCGTGGTAATATGATTTCCTGGTAATTTATTCTGGCAGTGCAACTCAGAAAGTTGAACAATAAAGTTACAGAACCAATGACTTTGGTTTGATGGTATTTGATCCTATGAGTTGTGAAAATTGCTGTATTGAACTGATCGGGATAGAAAAATCTTTTGGTAAACAGAAGGTTTTGCGTGGGGTTAACCTGCCTATTCGCCGGGGATTGACGACGGTTATTGTCGGGGAAAGCGGTCAGGGAAAGAGTGTTCTGCTCAAACATATTTTGGCATTGGTTTCTCCTGATGCCGGCCAGGTGATAGTTGAGGGGCAGGATGTTACCAGGCTCAGGCGGTCGGCACTGAAAAATCTGAGGACTCGATTCGGAGTATTATTCCAGGGGGCCGCGTTATTTGATTCCCTGACAGTTTTTGATAATATTGCCCTGCCGCTTCGGGAACGGACCCGAATGTCGGCAGCTGAAGTGGGGGAGAAAGTCCACTCAACCCTTGAATTGCTGGATTTGTCCGGCAGTGCGGATAAATATCCGGCCCAGCTCAGCGGTGGAATGAAAAAACGGGTAGGCTTGGCCCGGGCATTGCAGTTAGATCCTGCAATTCTCCTCTTTGATGAACCCACCACCGGTCTTGACCCGGTGAAAAGTCACGAGGTCTACCAGATGTTTCATGAGACCCAGAAGAAGCTTGGGTACACCAGCGTCATAGTCAGCCATGATATTCCAAAAATTTTCAACCTGGCTGATTATATTGCTCTGCTTCATGAAGGGGTTATCCAGATATGTGCGACGCCGGAGGATCTCCAGCGTTGTGAAAAACCGCTTGTTAAGGCTTTCGTTGAACGGGTGATGGGTAAAATGTACTCCAGTGAGATCGAAGATATGGAGTTGGCTGCCGGACTTTAATTAAGCTAACAGCCCATCAGGAAAAACCAGTTTCCTGATGGAAACTATCTATAAATATTTTGGGGAATAAGCATGGCAAAAAAAAGTTTTAATCTTGAGTTGGCAGTGGGTGTTTTTATGTTGGTGGGTCTGCTGGCGGTTGCCTATCTGGTTATTAACCTGGGTGGTATTGATTTGTTTGGGGGTAATTATACCAGAATTTCCGCCCAGTTCGATTCGGTTTCCGGATTGAAAGAAGGATCTCGGGTGGAAATTGCCGGCGTACTGGTGGGTAAAGTTGAAAAAATACGGTTGAATGAGGATGATATGGCCACGGTGGAGCTGTCGATTTTTCCCGAAGTCAAGCTGCAGACTGATGTGATTGCCTCGATTAAAACCCAGGGAATCATCGGCGATAAATTTATCAATATTTCTCCTGGAGGTGACGATATCTATCTTGGTGATGGTGACCAGATAACGGAAACCGAATCAGCTATTGATCTGGAGGATTTGATCAGCAAGTATGTTTTTGGTGATGTTTGATGGCGTTGAAATTTTACTAAGTCCCTTTTTGTGAAAAAGGAGAATTCTAAGATGATTGCAGCCAGGAGAATTGTGGGACAGAAAAAGTTGAGTTCGGGTCTTTTATTGCTCTTTTTGTTGTTGACCGTTATGGCTTTCACTATTGTCACGATTTCCCCGGCAACTGCGGCTGATCAGCAGTTGAATGGGGAAACAACCGATGAGTTTTCCGACGAATATGCCGATGCCGATAATATGATTGCCGATCCCCTGGAATCATACAACCGGATCATGTTTACTTTTAATGACCGCCTGTATTTCTGGTTTTTGAAACCGGTTTCCCAGGGATATGGTAAGGTGGTGCCCGAATCCTTAAGGATCGGGGTGAAAAATTTCTTTTACAACCTTAGTGCTCCCATTCGTCTGCTGAATTGTCTGTTGCAAGGGAAATTTAGCGCTTTCGGTGGTGAAATGAGCCGTTTTTTGCTGAACAGTACGGCTGGTGTTGCCGGCCTGATGGATCCGGCATCGTATGATGGGATGAATCAATATGATGAAGATTTTTCCCAGACCTTGGGTTTCTATGGTATGGGGCATGGATTCTACCTGGTCTGGCCGTTTTTTGGGCCTTCCAGTGGTCGGGGGACAGTGGGGCTGGCTGCGGACTACTTTACGGAACCGATTACCTGGATATTCTGGGATGAACTGGAAACGGGTATTGCCGTTACCAGTGACAAGGTGGTTAACCGTACTTCCCTGAGCATCGGTACTTATGAAGATATGATCAAAGCGGTTCTCGATCCTTACGTGGCAGTGAGAAATGCCTATTATCAAAACCAGTTGAAAAAGGTTGAAGAATAATGACGCGGGCGCGAATGAAATCTCCTTTTGTGACCTTTATGGTGGTGCTGTCCACGATTTTTTTCGTAGGCATCTCCTTTTCCTTGGCGGCGGAAAGCAATGCTGCTTTATCTCCCCAGCAGCAGTTGAAATCCGGTATTGATAACCTCATTGAGGTGCTGTCTGACGAGAATCTGAAAGGTGAGGCCAGCAAAAAACTGCTGGAAGAGAAGGTTGTCCAGCTTTTTAAACAGCATTTTGATTTGGCCTATACTTCCAGGATGTGCCTGGGGCGGCATTGGCGTAAAATTTCGGTGGCGGAAAAAGATGAATTTATCAGTTTATTTTCGGATTTGCTGAAAAGTACCTATGTCGGCAGGGTTGACGAGTATTCGGGTGAAACGGTCAGCTATAAGAAGGAGATGATGCAGGGGAGTAAATCCCTGGTGAAAACAGTGGTTACCAGTAAAGACAAGGAAATTCCCGTGGATTATAAAATGATCAACCGGGATGGCAGCTGGCTGGTTTATGACGTGATCATCGAAGGGGTGAGTATGGTACGTAATTATCGCAGCCAGTTTTCATCTATCCTGCAGAAAAAGAAATTTACCGAATTGCTTGACCAGATACGGGATAAAATTGCCCGGAACCAGGCGGAAAAAGATGTTGTCAAGGAGCCGCAAAAAGGATGACTTCCGGGCCGTCGACTTCCATTGATTTAACTACCACCTGTCCGAAGATCGGTGTCTTTCGCTACATGGATGCCGAAGACTGGGAAATCTATAAATCCTACCTGGAACAGGCCAGCTATACTGCTGGTGATATCCTTTACCGTGAAGGTGATGTTGGTGATTTCCTTGCCTATATTGTCAGTGGCCACCTTGAAGCCCTCAAAGAGACTGAATTTCTGGCCAAGCCGGTGATTCTGGCCAAGTTTTTTGCCGGTTCGCTGGTGGGTGAAATGGCTGTTATTGATGGCAGTCGCCGGTCGGTGAGCATCAAGGTGATTGAAGATGCCGAGCTGCTGATTTTCAGTCGCCAATCCCATGAAAAACTTCTGGATGAGGCTCCCCGGGTCATGGCTAAACTTTTTAACGGTATTTCCCATCTCCTCAGTCTCCGTCTGCGGCGGGCTAACGACCGTCTGGCAACCCTTTTCTAAATCTCCTTCCCAAACAAGTATTTTTTCTCCAGGTAGTTGGATTATTGTCTTAACTTGCCTACTACCGCCGCCATTTTCCTGGAATTCCGATATAAGGTCCTATATTTTGTCAACTGAAGTTACTTCAGACGCTTTTTTGCGTTCGATTACCTGTTTTTTCAACGACTCATTACGCTGAAATTGCCAAACTCGCCCTTTCGGGTTCAGACAGGTCAATTTCTGTGCTCCATTCGCCGGAAAAAACAACGGTATCTCACGATGTCGCACCGGAAGTAACTTCAATTGGACATCCTGCAAAAGGTTCCTTATATCGGAATTCCAGCCATTTTCAAAACAATTTGCTTTTTCACCATTCATTGTGTACAGTATTCAGAATGAGTAGCTTTATAAAAAGTTATAAAACCTAATGGCACAGTAAAAACTTCATATTCGAGGTATGTAAAGTCTGAGATATGAGGCGTACTTACCGTACGTCGCAATTGCGAGGGCTGAAGTGTAATAAAGAAGATGGAGTTTTTACAAAGCCATCATTATTGAAGGGGGAAATGATGCGACGAAATAAGATTACGGTGGTTGGGGCCGGCAATGTGGGGGCTACCTGTGCTCATTGGGCGGCGGCCAAAGAACTGGGTGATGTGGTGCTGATTGATATTATTGAGGGGGTTCCCCAGGGCAAGGGGCTGGATCTTTTTGAAGCTTCTCCGGTGGAAGGGTTTGATTCCCGGATTACCGGTACCAACAGCTACGAGGATACCAGGGATTCAGACATTGTCATCATTACCGCTGGCCTGGCTCGTAAACCGGGGATGAGCCGTGATGACCTGCTGGAAAAAAATACCGGTATTATCAAAGGGGTGACAGAACAGGTTGCTAAATATTCTCCCAATGCTTTCATTATTATGGTGACCAATCCGCTGGATGCCATGGTCTATGTGGCAAAGAAAGTGAGCGGTTTTCCGAAAAACCGGGTTATGGGCATGGCTGGAGTGCTGGATTCCGCCCGCATGCGGTCGTTTATTGCCATGGAACTGGATGTTTCGGTTAAAGATGTATCGGCCTTTGTTCTGGGTGGTCATGGTGATTCCATGGTGCCACTGGCACGTTATTCAACCGTGGCCGGGATTCCCCTGCCGGCTCTGCTGCCCCAGGAAAAGATTGATGCTATTGTTGAGCGGACCCGCAATGGTGGGGCGGAAATAGTCTCATTTCTGAAAACTGGTAGTGCCTTTTATGCTCCCTCGGCTTCGGCGGTGCAGATGGCTGAAGCGATTCTCAAAGATAAAAAACGGATTTTACCGATTGCCGCCTACCTGGAAGGTGAATACGGAATAGACGGCTATTATATGGGTGTGCCGGCAAAACTGGGTGCTGGTGGGGTTGAAAAGGTGATTGAAATTGATTTGTTGCCGGAAGAAAAAGCCGGCTTGCAGAAATCTTATGAAAGTGTGAAGGCGCTGGTGGAAAAGATTAAAGTCTGATGTCTTTTTTGTCGGGGGACAGATTTTAAACCTGTTTCCCGGTTTTTTGGAAAATTTTCTTGGTTCACGGGTGTTGTGTGGTATATATAGCCAGATAGCGCCCGTTTTTTTTAGGCAGCCGAAAGTGTCTGACCCCAGGTTTGGTTTCATTATATCAGGAACTCAACTTTCTGACTTGTATTGCCAGGAACACTACAGGATGTTCGGGTTTGGTTCATAGTCGTGTCTGCCGACAGGCAGGCGGTTTTGGCCGCCGAAACGAATCACCTGGATGGTGATTCGCGGTGGACGCCTCGGAAGCTGGTCATGGACGGCCGGCGAGAATGAGCAAGAGCCATGCCGGGACATCCCTGGAAATTTCTTTCAGCCGTGTCCGCCGACAGGCAGGGCTGTTTTTAGAGTAACTCAGAAAGTTGAGTCAGGATAGCATCAATCAGTATGAAAAAGTCCTTTATAATCTTTCTGCTTATCCTTTCAGCTGTCAGCATTCTGCTGGCCGTTGTTCCTCCTTTGGTGCCATTGACTTCCCTGCAGCTGAAGGTGGAGCACCAATTGCAACATTTTTTGGGGCAACCGGTGCGTATGGCTGCTTTGCGCTTTCAGGTTTTTCCGCTTCCGGCTTTTACCGTGGAAAAGTTGATTGTTGATGAGCTGACAGCTGGCGGCCGGCAGCCGTCTCTCACCAGCGACAGGGTGGAAGCAGGACTGAATGTGCTGGCTTTGTGCCGTGGGCGGTTTGCTATTGGTAAACTGGTGCTTAGCGGTCCGCGATTATCCGGCAGCCTCGGGGACGGGCATTTTTTGCTGGCTGGATTATCTCGTTTACCTGATTCTTCCGAAGTTCCAACAGCGGCTGTTCCACCGTTGGATATTCCCGGCTCGGTCATGAATAGTGCTAGCCATCAGCTGCCTTATGTCCTGCCGGGTTCCCGGTTTACCATTAAAGTTATTGATGGGGACTGTCGGCTTGGAAATTTTCCCGGCCTGGTCGAGGGCTTGCAGTTGCAGCAAGTTGAAGCCTGTTATGTCTATGATCCTTTACATTCCGGTTCCGTGTTTCATGGAGAAGGTGCTTGCCTGGGGGGACGTTTTGGCGCCGACTTTTACTGGCATCTTCCCAAAGATGGCCCGGAATCAAAGCCTGGGTCATTGCAAGTTGATGGCAAACTCCAACTGGTTGGCCTGTTGCTGAAAAATTTGCGCTTGCAGCTGCCGGCATCTACGGATTTTCTGGATATTCCCTATGGCTCGGGCAACCTGGAGCTGGAAATCAATGGTCATCCGGACAAGGGGTTGAGCATTGCCTGTAAGGCTAACATTAACGATCTGATGATTGAACGACTGCCAGGGGCTGCGGCAAGGAAACAGCGATTGGTGCAGAATGTGTCCGCCGATCTAATTGCGACCGCTTACCTGGCGCTCAAAGATGACTATATCAATCTCAAAAGTGTCCGGCTGAATCTTCCGGGCGACGCCACCGTTTTTTCCAAAGGATTGATTAAATACGGTGATCGCCTGGTACTGGATCTGTTGAATGATGTCAAGGTGCCAAAAATTGAAGGCCTGACTGCCAGATTGCCGGCGCTGTCCGCGATTGTCGGCGCTCCAACCGGAGACTGCAGCGGTAACATTAATATTATCGGCAACCTGACGGCCAATCCGGTACTCCGGCTGAACCTGTCATCAAAGCATTTATCACTATTGAAAGCGGAAACAGGGACGGCCGCTGGGGCAGAAAATTCCGGTAGCGGCGGGAACCGTTGCTCGCCGATGAAATCATTGGAGCGCTTGCTCGCCTGGTCCATGAACAGTGATTGGCTGACCGAGTTTCACTGGACGGTGGATAAGCTGGATCTTTGTCCAGTTTCCTTCAGCGAGGTGGAACTGGCGGGGAAGAAGATGATGAATCAGCTGGTGGTTGAGAAACTGGCCGGGAAAACTGCCGGTGGCAACCTGCGTATTTCGCTGGTGGTGGATGACCTGCTCCATGAACCTTTGTGGAATGGTTCCCTGGTGATCAAAAAGGTAAACCTGGAAAAAGTCCTGCCTGACTGGCTGCTGACCGGAGAAATGGATAGCTCCCTGGTGTTGGGAGGGGAGGCGCCCACGGCTGATGATATCTCGTCAGCATGGCTTGATAGCATCAGGGGCAGCGGTACTTTGACGGTGCAAAAAGGTCTGTTTAAAGCTCATCGGCTGACTGGTTCCCTTTTTGGTTTTAGCCGGCTGATAGGTCTGCAGCCCGCCGATTTTCTGTCACCTTTCAGCCGCTTGAATATCCCGGTTAAAATTTCCGCCAAAACCTGCCGGATGAAGAAGGTAAAGCTGAGTTCTCCCTGGTATTTTTTCCAGGGTGGAGGGGTACTTGATTTTGCCGGCAACCTGTCTTTGCGGGGGGGGCTGTCCTATGCTGATCCGGCCGGTTCCTTTACTCCCGGCCGGCATTTTCCCTATCGCCGCCGGCTGAAGGCCAAGGGTAGCCTTGAGCGGCTGACTTGGCAGTAGTGTTGCCCGGGCAACATGGGTCAGTTTTTGGTCTTTCGTAACTTATGCCTGAATTTAAGTCATGAAAAACAAGAAAAAGATACTTATACTTAAGTTAAGCGATTAGCAGTTAGCTATCAGCGTTTAGCTTTAAAAAATCAAGACATTGCGTTCATGAGCAATAAGACCTGACGGGTGACAGTTTGTAATAGTAAATATCCTGTAATCATTGAACTAATAGCTAACGGCTAAAAGCTAACCGCTCAATTTAGGTTACATATAAACCACCCGTTCGCAACGCTCACTTGAGGACACGGAGAACACGGAGGAAAACTGTCAGGCTGTTTCTCTGTGGCCTCGGTGATCTCTGTGGTGAAAAAATATTTTGCGAAATCGTAGGGACATGACCTTAATTATTGATGGGTTTCCAATAATTAAGGTCATGTCCCCTTCGTTTAAGTGGTATCTCGCTATGGTTCACGCTCATTCTCGCCGCACATCGTGTGCGGCTTCCGAGGTCCGCAGAAATCACCGTCCGGGTGATTTGTCGGCTGCAGAAACCCGCTTTGAACCATACCCGGATACCACCTGTTAATCTACCTGCTTGGCTTTCTAAATCTATAAAAAATATAGCAGCAGTTCTTCCCCGTCAGCCGGTGGGGCGGAAATCCAGTATGCCAGCCGTTCCCGGCAGAAAATATAGTGGACCTGCCCCATTCCCAGAAACTTGTAGACTTTAATTTTCTTGATGCTCAAGGTTTCCGGGTCATGGAAGGGTGAGCGGGGGTTTTCCACCATTTTATCCGCCATGACTTCAGCCTGCTTCCGGGTCAGTGCCTCAGTTTTGCTGCGTGATATCCAGACCATGGCCGGGCGTTTTCCCGCCTCCTGGTAGGTGCCGATAGCCCCGGTTTCCACCGTAATGCTTTTGCCGTGCAACTGGTTGATTTTTTCCAGGGCCTCGGCCCCGGTAATCAGTGTAATCCGTTGCCAGCTCCCGATTGCGGCCGGAAACAGTGTGTCAAGCTCCACTGGGCCAGTCTTCTGCCCACCGCAGCCCAGGAGTAGTACCGCCACCAGCACCGCCAAACATATTTTGCCTGTTCTTTTCATACCAAACATTCCTTTCTTTCACCTTTATTCTTATACATTAAACCTCAATTTTCTGACTTGCATTGCCAGGGATAGATCATGGGATGCTCGGGCTTGGCTCATAGCCGTGTCTGCCGACAGGCAGGCGGTTTTGGCCGCCGGACGAATCACCTGGATGGTGATTAGCGGCGGACGCCTCGGAAGCCGCACACGATGTGCGGCGAGAATGAGCGAGAGTCATGCCGGAACATCCCTGTAATTTTTTTCAGCCGTGTCCGCCGACAGGCAGGGCTGTTTTTAGATTAACTCAGAAAGTTGAGCTTTATCCTTACACCTTGTACCTTCAATCTTTCGTTTATTGCTTTCCACGCCGCCATCAGGCCGAAAATCCCCGGGATGAAAACGGCGCTGGGCCGGATGACGCCGCCGCCGAAAGCCAGGTAGTAGCCAAGCTCGAGGAATTTTTCCGCAAATTCAGGCCCGCCGTTGAAGGCGTGCAATACCCCGGTGACTTGGGGAAAATATTTCAACCGGTCATAAAGCAGCTGGAAAGCCTTGCGGCAGTGAATGATGACCGGCAGCTGAAATTCTTTGGCCAGTTCTATTTGTATTTCCAGGGCATGGTCCTGTATCCGAGTATCAAATTTGTCCAGGGCGTAGTCAAGGCCGATTTCACCGATGGCCACCGGTTTGACTTTATTGATTGCTTTCCTCAGATCTGATTCGGGGAAATCTCCAATTTTCAGCCATTCCGGGTGGTGACCGCCCTTTGGAAAATTTTTTTCAAAAAAACATCTATCAACCGGGAGCTTTTTTGTCAATCAATGTCAGCCAAAAAAGAAAAAACCAGAAAAATACTGGGAAAAAGGGTAGAAAAGTACCCTGATTGGGTAAAGAAATTCCACTTTTCGCCGGTTTGAAAGGACGGAAAAATTAGAAATTTGTAACTTGTTGAATTTACAGCTAAAATTTTTCCGTAAAAAATTGGCATAAATCTCGCAAGACACTCTTATAACAATGAATTGAACGGTAAATAATTACATAGTATTAATGATAAGGAGGTTAACTATGAAGAAAGTGATGATGGTAGCAGTTTTGGCCTTGGGTTTGGTGTTGATGAGTGTCCCAGCGTTTGCCCTCCCATTGGGCACTAATATTACGATCTATGATGGTAGCTATAATAGTACCTCAACTAATACTTGGTATAATGGGAAGGGTGAAGATCAAGAAGTAGAGCCTAATAATGTTGCCAACCAGAGTTGGGATTTGGAAGGTTTCTTTTTGGAAGGCAATACCTTGACCATGGTTGGTGGTTTTGATTTTGCAAATGGGTATGGTGGATATGACCCTGGAGATATATTCTTTGATGTAAGTGGTGATGTTGGTTATGATTATGCTTTAAAGTTAAACTTTAGTGCTACTACTTATGATGTTTATGCCGTGACTTCAGGGGAATTGGTTGTTCCTTATTTTTCTCAAAACAGCAACTCCACTCCATGGATTTATAATTTTGTAAGTAGTGATTTGGTAAACACTGGTGGTTCCATTAGCTTTAATTATTACGAAGGATTAGCTAATTCAGAAGTAGCTGGTTTGTCCGGTGGTGATGGTACTCACAATGCTGTGGCAATTGATTTGGGTTTGACTGGAATTGACTTTAGTAAAGGTTTTACCGCCCATTATACCATGGAATGCGGCAATGATAACTTGATGGGTGCTAGTCCCGTTCCTGAACCCCAGACCTTGCTGCTGATGGGTATCGGTCTGCTTGGCCTGGCATTTGTCGGCCGCAAGAAAATGGGAGATCGTGCATAAACATCCTCTCTTCTCTTTTTTCTCCATACTGAAAGAGCCGGTCATTGCTGACCGGCTCTTTCTTTTTCCAGGGGCGAAGTAGGGTGGTGTGTTAATCTGGATGTGGAGTGAATGCTTTCGTCTAAAGGCAAGGAAATTTTTCACGGTGGGAAAAACCAGAAAAGGCGCAATCGTTCGATTGCGCCTTTCAGGGATCGTCATTTGGCCTTGGTGGTAAACGTGGTGCCGAGGGACAGAATCGAACTGCCGACACGGGGATTTTCAGTCCCCTGCTCTACCGACTGAGCTACCTCGGCGCACTTTACCAAAAGAGCCAAAAACTTGCCCCGTTATTAGCCGAAGGGTGGGTTTTTGTCAAGTAGAAATTTTGTTTGGAGAGGGTGGAGAATAAGGGTTGAATTCAAGAAGCAGTGCAGAAAATACCATGAGCATACGAAGAGCACGAAGTACGGAAAAAACTTGCTTTTCTTCGTGTCCTTCGTGCTCTTCGTGGTGACATAACAGTCCTCTCATTCGTTCTTGTAACATAACTTAGAAAGTTTGCTTGCATAAAATAGAGCTAAAAAAAAATGAATTTCTGCCGATAGTAAATATTAGCGCTGCTATTATTTAAAATAATGATAATAATATCAAGTGGATAGGTGGATCAGGCGTGATTTTCTCTCGGCCGGCGGTATCTATCCCGGGTAATGGAGATTCTATCGATGCCGCAACCAGGTGAAAAAGCTCCCGCCTTCAGCCTGCCGGATCAGGATGATGCGGTCATCAATCTGGTTGATTATCAAGGTAAATGGCTTATTCTCTTTTTTTATCCTAAAGATAATACTTCTGGTTGAGCCAAAGAAGCCCAGGGGTTTACCGGTCTGGTAGACGAGCTCGAAAAAATGAACGCGGTGGCCATCGGTGTCAGCCCTGATTCCACCAAAAGTCATCGCAATTTTATCGCCAAAAAGGAGCTGGGGATAACCCTGCTCAGCGATCCGGAACATCAGGTGCTGCAGGAATATGGGGTCTGGCAGCTGAAGAAAATGGCCGGTCGGGAGTATTATGGGGTAGTTCGTAGTACTTATCTCATTGATCCCCGGGGAAACGTTGCCTTTATCTGGCCGAAAGTCAAGGTCAAGGGGCATGTGGAACAGGTGAGGGTCAAGCTGGCAGAACTGCAAAACCAGGAATAGTGTTTGCCGGGAATGCCTGCCGGGATGAAGAAGACAGAGGAGGAAAAAGATCATGGTCTCGGGAATTGCAGCGTCAATGAACGCCATCCAGGCGGTGGCCGAGCGGTTCAATCGCACCGGCCGTAACATTGCCAACCTGAATACTGACGGTTACAAGGCCGAGCGGACGGTTTTTGGAGAAGGTTCGGAGCCGGGAACGGTGCAGGCCAATGTCAGCGTCGATTTGTCACCGGGACCAGCGAGGGCGGAACAAACCGAAGATGGGCTGGAAATGGTCGAGATGTCTAACGTTGATCTGGCGAAGGAAATGGTAAATATGATGATCGACAAGCGCAGCATTGAAGCAAACTTAAAATCTTTGCAGACTGCCGACGAGATGTTGGGGACAATCATCAATATCAAAAGTTGAAACTCAACTTTCTAAGTTATGAAAAAATAGCTGAAAAAATTTCATTAAAGGATGTTCCGGCATGGCTCTCGCTCATTCTCGCTGCACATCGTGTGCAGCTCCAAGGTGTTCGCCGCGAATCACCATCGTGGTGATTCGTTCGGCGCCCAATGCCGCCTGCCTGTCGGCAGACACGGCTATGAGCCAACCCCGAACATCCTGATAATGTATTCGGGTAACACAAGTTAGAAAGTTGAGTGAAAAGACAGTCTTAAGGTATAAGGCTTACAGCTGAAAGTTTCCTAAAATGGGATATCATCTTCATTGACCGGCGGTCCCTGGTTCATGCCTCCACCACTGCCTCCACCACTGCCTCCACCACTGCCTCCACCACTGTTGCCACCACCGTAGGGTGATGTTTTTTCACTCGTATTGCCTCGCCCACTCACATCACCTCCGCCACCCAGCATCTGCATGTTCTGGCAGAGGATTTCGGTGGTCCAGCGTTTGACGCCTTCTTTGTCTTCCCAGTTGCGGGTCTGGATTTTTCCTTCGATGTAGACCTGTTTCCCTTTATTGAGGTACTGGGCGCAGATTTCCGCCAGTTTACCGAAGGCAATAATCCGGTGCCATTCGGTTTTTTCCGTTTTCTGCCCGTCTTTGTTCCAGGTTTCGCTGGTGGCGAGATTAAAGGTGGTGAACGGGTTGCCGCTGCTGCCGTATTTCATTTCCGGGTCAGCGCCGAGGCGGCCCACCAGGATGACTTTGTTTACTCCTCCTCCGGCCATGATTTTTCCTCCTCTTTTGGATCAGTTGAATGTACTTCCTATGTTCCATTATTTGTGGCATTAAATTAGCATACCATTGGCTGAAATCAAAGGAAATTATAAAAAACTGTTTTTGACATTATCAGTTTGCCATCTTAAAGCACCGTATGCTATGCGATGAAAAAATTTTGTCAGGGAGGAAACAACGAAAGAAGTGAAGACTGTTGGTGTGGTGGGATTCGGGGTTATGGGGGCTTTGATTGGTCTGAACGTGGCCATGTCCGGCTACCGGGTGGTATTCAAGGAGCTCAATGATGACCTGGTCAAATCCATGTATGAAAAAGGGATTTTAAAGCCTTTAAGCAAGCAGGTTGCCAAGGGGAAAATGACCCAGGAGGTCCTGGGGGTGAGATTCGGCATCATGTGGGTGCAAAATGCTGCCGGTTTGGGAACCTGCTTCCATGCCGGAAATTCCATGGTTGAATACCTGGGAGATTCTGATGTCGGCTACCCGCAGGTGCCGGAATCCCTGAAAGCCAAGTTTGAAGCCGGAGAGCTGTGGGATATCGAGAACGGCGAAGTGCTGGCCGATGAGGCTGCCGGGAGCCAAGTGAAAGATCGTTTGCTGGGGGCGATATTTGCCATCTCCACCCATTTGATTGAAAAAGAAGTGGTCAGTTTCAAGGATCTGGAGCTGGGAATCAAAACCTCCCTGGCCTGGCCCAAAGGACCGTTTGAGATGATGAATGACTTGGGAATGGAAGAAGTTACGCGTTTGGTCAAGGTGGCCGTGGCTGCCGGTGATTTTAAGCTGCCGCGGAAATTTGCCGTCGGTGACCTGACCCCCTGGGAGCTGTAAACCGGGAATTTTCTATTAGCGCCTTATACTGTTTACCGTAGTGGTTTATCATGAGGTGACTTGACTATGGTACATGTGATATTCGGACACTTATATGGCTTAAAAACACAAGTTAAAGATCCAGATATTTAACCTTAAGTTGTTTGGAAGATGCGTTGAAACTAATATTACCATGAAGAACGTGAAGAACATGAAGTTTAACTGAAGAAATCTTCAAGATCTTCATGCCCTTCATGGTTGCATGTTTTTTTCAGTTAAGTTGCCTGGAAGTGAGATTGAAAAAGGGAGGTTTAACCTCCCTCTTTTTATGGAGTTTTCCGACCAAATGGCAGCGAGGCTACCTTCTTGTCTTTAATGGCTACCACCTTTTCCGCCAGGGCAAGGATTTCCCGGAAAGGATGCTGAATCTGGGAGGTGTTGATGGTGATCACCACGTCGGTAATGGTACCATAGCGGGTGGGGTCGCCGCTTTCGCTGATATGGTGGGAAATGATATCCCGGAGATAAGTTTCCGTCCCCATGAGGATGTGGTCTTCATCGGTGTCGATGATATTTTTGATTTTCGGCCGTTTGCGGTTCTGGATGAAATGCTGGGCCCCCAGGGTGGCAGCCCGCAGGGCGTGGCCGGCATCCCAGCGCAGGGCTTTAAGGCTAATGAAGATGCCGGTGAAAGTATCCCCGGCCCCCAAGGTACTTGACAGGTTGATGACATAGTCGTCGCCGCAAAGGATTCTCCGGTCGGCAAAGCGGAATTTGAATAATTTATTTTCCGGCATATTGGCTTTTCGCCAGTACAGGCGGGCTCGTTCGGGTGTTAATCTTTCCGTGAACCGGGCGCCTTTATTGCCGTTGGTCAACAGGACGCGACCACCTTTGCTGTTTTCCCCCTTTTTCCCCTGGTTCATCCGCCGGGCGATGATGCTTGCCGTTATATCAATTCCTCTCTTCTCCGCCACCCTATCAAGCATGGACAGTTCATCAGTGTTAAGGATGATATACTGGACAAAGGGAATGAGCTCCGTATAGAGAAAATCCCGCCGTGAGGTGAAAAACTTTTCCTTTTCCGTTGTGTAGTAACGGGACTCAATCAAGCGGTCAATGCATTTGAAAAAGGTGCCGGAGGGGCAGAGATAGGTGGTGGTTTCACTGGCATAGGCTGTCCTTAGGATTCGGGTGATCAGCCGTAGCTCCTCATGGTTGGTGAGGGAATTGATCACCAAGTGGGTTTCCACGTAATCCTTGTCCTTGCGCAGCTTGTATTCCAACTTGAAATAACGATCCGTCAGCCGTTTGGGAGAGATGATGTCTTCATTGGTGTGGTTGGAAAGGACAATGCGGTCAAAAACTTCCGCCTCATTCTTCCTGATGGTCAGCACGTAGCTGGTACGTGGGATGAGATCTTCCACGTGCAGTTTGGTCATATCACCGATATCGACGTTGTGACTCTGGTAGAACTCTTTGATCAGCCTAAATTTTGGATTCTTGACATCGAAGAAAAACAGATGCTCAAAGGCAATATGTCGGGCTTTTTCCGTCAGTTCCGGCGAGTCGTAAAGCCTTTTGATGGCTTCGATCAGGTTGCGGTTGTTGCCGCCGAGCTGGATTTCCCCAGGCTGGGAAACCTCAATGACCTTCACTTCATCTTTACTGGTGATAAGTTTGGGGAACAGGCGTTTCAGGTCATCATAGATCTGAGAAAAATCGCTGGTGCACAGGGTGCAGTCGTACTGCTCCGGATGCTTTCCGCCCAGCTCCATGGCGTAGTAGAGCTCATCATTGAAATTTTGTACCTCGACGTTGGCCAGGGGATTGATATAAACAGGATCAGGCAGGTTGGTGATTGTGCATTTGAAGACCGTGCCCACCGGCAGGAGGATCTTTTTATCGATGATGATGACCTTGTTGCCGGTGATCCGGGATATTTCATTCAGGTCCAGGTTGATGAGGTAATCAAAAACCGGGATACCTCCTAAAAAAATGAACCTTTTTTCCGGTTTTTTTGCTTTCATGACTGCCTCCCGTGTTTTAGCCAAAGTATTTTGCTGCAAGCTGACCGCTGATCGCTGAAAGCATCCATCCGGGAATGGCTGTTTCCGGATGGATACTGTTAATATTAATCCTAATCGACTAAAGTGCAAGAAAAATTATCAGTTTTTTCACTGATGTCCGGTATGCTCCTTTGTAAATATTCGGCTACGTAAAAAACACTATCTGACAGCGGGTCATTAAGTTGGTTCGCTTCGCCCTGCTTCGCGAGGGGTCACATCTTGACAAAGGCTATTTAAAATCACCAATAAAAGCAAATATCACGATACGCCTTCGTCAAGAAATGACCCCAATCCCGCTAATTTCCCCTGGTTTAGATATTGACTTGACTTGATATGCATGATAAACATAATGTGTTAGAGGCATAATATATCCAGTGGGGTAAAGCCATGCGACTCCCATTTTTAAATAGAACCAGAGAAATTGCTAAACTTAACCGCGCTCTCAGTTCGTCTGGGCCGGCATTTATTGTCATTTATGGCCGTCGGCGTTGTGGTAAATCAACATTGTTGCAGCATGTCAGCAAAAAAAATGACATATATTTTTTAGCTGATATGCAGGAAGTACCTTTGCAAATCAAAAGTCTGGCCAGCGAGATCGGCCGACATATTTCCGGGTTTGATCAGGTCATCTACCCGTCCTGGGATATTTTGTTCAAGGCGGTTCAAAATCAGGTCCCGCCCGGGACAACGCTGATCCTGGACGAATTTCCGTATCTTGTCCAAAAATCACCGGATTTACCATCCATTATCCAAAAACAGATTGACTCCAGGCAGAACAAAATCCATCTTGTAATTTGTGGCTCTTCACAACGAATGATGCAGGGACTTGTTCTGGCTGGTACGGCCCCTCTGTATGGTCGGGCGTTGGAAATTATCAAACTTCGTCCACTTGAAGCCGGCTGGATCTCTGTAGCTCTTGAGCTTGATTCTGTTGCCGCCATTGAGTCCTATGCCATTTGGGGTGGGGTGCCGCGCTATTGGGAGCTGGCAAAACAATTCCCTGATCCAGAAACGGCCTGTAAAGAACTGATACTTGACCGAGATGGTGTGTTGCACGATGAGCCCAAGCGTCTTTTGCTTGATGACATGCGTGGCGCCAGCCAGCCTCATTCTTTGCTTGGGCTAATTGCCGGTGGCGCAAACCGGATGTCAGAGATAGCGGGACGACTGGGCAAACCGGCAACCAGTTTAACTCGGCCCCTGGCAAACTTGATTCAATTGGGCTACATAAAACGTGAGATACCTTTTGGTGAGAATCCAAAATCAAGCAAAAGGACCCTTTACCGGTTGGAAGATCCATTTTTACAATTTTGGTATCGGGTTGTTTTGCCAAATTATTCTCTGCTGGAGCAGGGCCTGGTTGACGAAGTATTTGACAGTTCAAAGCAGTTGATTGTTAGTCAAACAGCAGAGATTTGGGAGGAATTGTCCCGCAGATCAACGGCACATCTTGAAATTGGTGGTTGCCGATGGAAGCCGGCTTCACGATGGTGGGGTAAGGGGCTTAATGGAAAAACTATGGAATTTGACATAGTTGCAGAATCGATTGATGGTAAGTCTCTTCTGTTTGGAGAAGCTAAGTGGGAAAATGAGACAAGCGTGCAGCGTACCCTGAAAAAACTCCAAAAACAGGCTGATAATTTTCCAAAAATTGACAAGCGAAGAATTATTCTGGTCCTCTGGTGTAAGCAATCCAAAATTCATCCTGCGAATGCCCTGATTTTTAATGCGAAAGATGTTCTTTCAGCTCTGAAAAACTGACAGATAGGCGACTTCCAGCTCCTCTCTTTAATCCGGCAAGCAGCTGCATTCCACGTTTTGACTGCCTGAAATTGACCTGTTTGAAAATATATTTACCGCGGGAAGTAGGGTGTTTCCAGCCATTTCTTTCATTATCAAAAAAAGAATGCAAGAAGATGGGTAAAATTATTCCCAAATTATGTAAAAAAATACCACTTTATCCCCCGATTTCCTACGCTTTTTGGTAAAATAGATTTTTTGTTTTATAACTTACTGTAATCACTGAGATGTTGTAACCATGATTTTTAGGGAATGATTATTGCGTTATAAAATAAGGTGCTATTTACATGAAATCGCTTAAAATCGTGAAAAAATCAATAAAAACATTATGTTAGTATATGATGGCAGGCGTTTCTATCGATTTTTGGTTTTTATGAAAGGGTAAAGTTTTACATAGATATATCTTGATTATGGCCTATTTTGATCGTCTGCGCAGGTAAAACTAAGGTGGTAAAATAGTACTGGTTAACAATATGGGGTACTACACAAAAAGGAAACCGGGCAACATTGAATTAAGGTAGTCTGAAATCACGTTTTTAACTTGAGGAGGGAAAATGAAAACGACGAATACAATTAAATCAGTAAAAACATTTCCATTGTTTCTTGGCATCCTGTTGACGGGGTTATTGCTCCTTAGTGCCTGCCAACTCAGTATGCAGACCTTTACCGCCCCTGATACGGCTGACACCGGGACGGTCATTACCCTCAGTTTTGAGGGTGTGGCTATGGATATCGGTGACGAGGCTTCAGCGCATGGACTGGTGCTGCAGATTCCGGATAACTGGACGGTTCTTTCCGCCAAGGCCAACGTGAGCGGGCTTCCCCTTTCCCTGACAGAAAGCCCAGCCTATGAGTCGCTCTATACGGCAGAAGCAGGCTGCAAGGTATGGGTTGGTACCAGTACGAATAGCGGAGAAGGGAACCGGTTGGTAACGGGAACGGTAAAGGTTCTGGTCGGTGAATTTGCCGGATCCGTTGGCGATGTCCAAAGTTTCAACCTCAAGGCGATGGCCGGCGTGTACCGGGATGGTGCCTGGACGACCGATGACCCCGAAGGCGTCTTTGATTTCGCGGCCATCACCGGGGAACCCTATGTTGAGGAGATTCAGGTCACCAAGGTTTTAGACGATACCGCCCCGGCCGCGATTACCACCTTGACCATCGAGGATTCTGGCGACGGCCAGGCGGGACTTTTCTGGGGCGAATATTATGAAGCGGGGCAGGGCGATGTGGTGCAGTACAACATCTATCAGGACACCGTCGCTTTCACCGACGTTTCCGCCATGACTCCGGTTACCACGCTTCCCTGCGGGACGTTTGCGGAAATTATTTCTCTGCCCTATGGCGTCGAGTACTTTTTCGCGGTTACCGCCGTTGATGAGCTTGGCAATGAAAATCAGGCGGTGATCCCCCAATCCATTATCCTGCAAGAATTTGGAGCCATCTTGGGTCGGGTCGTCGATGAAGTGGGCAATCCCCTTGAGGGCATCCGTATTTCAGCTTATGAGTGTACTTTTAACTCTTTTGTTGCGGATACCTGGACGCGGGGAGATGGAAGTTATGATCTTTTTTTGTCTGCCGGAACCTATCGCCTCAAAGCCGACGGGGGAGAAAACTATGCCACCGAATATTACGATGATCAGTGCTACTCGCAGGATGCCGATATGGTTACGGTAGACAGCCAGCCTGTTGCCGGCAAAGATTTTGTTTTGCCCAGTCAATGCAAGGGGAATTTTGATCAGGACCTGGATGTGGACGGTTCTGACCTCGCTGTTTTTGCGGCAGACTTCGGCCGGACGGATTGTCCGTGCGTAGACCTTGGGAGCGGCATCATTTTTAGTGCCGCATCGACTGATCTCCAGGATCTCCAGAATCTCCAGGATGAAATCCTCGGCCTGCGGGCGGAACTCGCCGCCAAGGAGAAGCGGTTTGAGGAGCTTGTAAGCTCCTACGCCCAATAGCACAATCCATCTGTCGGGTCGGCCGGGGCCGGGTTTGCAGGTGTAAACAGCCCGGTGCCTTTTAATGTATGAAGGGAGATTGTAAATGAAGCAAACACTTTCATCAGCCATCGTTGTCCTCTTGGTCATCACTGTTGTTATGGTCGTCCATGGCCATGCCGGCCAGCTGCCCGATACCGGGCAGAGTAAATGCTATGACGCGAACGGCAACGTTCTTGATCCCTGCCCCCAGCCGGGCGAGCCTTTTTACGGTCAGGACGCTCAATACCAGCGGCCACGTTCCTACACCAAGCTGGATGCCGGCGGCAACGCTCTGTCGGATTCCGCCGCCGCCTGGGTGATGGTCCGCGACAACGTTACCGGGTTGATCTGGGAGGTGAAAACCGATGATGGCTCAATCCATGATAAAGACAATACCTATACCTGGTATGACAGCAACCCGGCTACCAACGGCGGTGATGCCGGTACCCCGGGCGCTGGTACCGATACCGAGGATTTTATCAATGCCTTAAACTCAGGCTCCGGTTATTGCGGTCATACCGATTGGCGGCTGCCGACGGTCAAGGAGCTTTCGTCTTTGACGGATTCCGGCCGCGTCAGTCCGGGCATCGATATGACGTATTTTAAATGGACGCAGTCGTCCAACTACTGGTCGTCTACGACCAACGCCTATAGTACGTACTACGCGTGGCTCGTCTATTTCGGCTATGGCGACGTCTACTACGGCTATAAGTCGAATAATTATTATGTCCGTGCGGTTCGTTCCGGACCGTGATCGACAATTTGGTTATTTGCTTATTTGATCATTGTACGGTTTTGTTTTAATGGCTTGCTGCAAACTTGGGTATGTTAAAGGAAAATGGGGCTTGGTTCCATAAATGGCTCGTTATGAACATTTGCCGATCTATAAAAAAGCCCTGGAGACGGCGGTCTATCTTCAGGGAATGATTCGTAATTTCAGCCGTTACGATAAATACAGTGTAGGCGCCGATTTGAAGGATCTTTCCCGGCAGATTTTACGGCGGATTGTGCGGGCAAATTCGGCCAGGGACAAGCGGGAAACTTTGAGGGAGCTGGTCGAGTGCTGCGAGATGCTGAAAATCACGCTGGTTTTCGCCAAGGAGATTAAGGCTTTCAAAAATTTTAAAAATTTTCAGCAGGCCTCAGGCTTGGCCGTGCAATTGTGCAGACAGAGCGAGGGGTGGCTTAAAAGCAGCAGTAAAGGCCGGAATCAGCAACCGCCTTTGGCGGGTAGTTGAGTGTGCCCAATACACTGTGCGCCTCCCCCGCCTTTTGATGAGGGCATAAATATGCAGGGCGTTGTTTATTCAGCGTCCGGTGGATCGCAACCGGCGATCGTCAAGCGGGGAGGTGAGGTTTTGTCGTCCAACTACTGGTCGTCTACTACCAACGCCAATAATACGAACAACGCGTGGCACGTCAATTTCAACAATGGCAACGTCAACAACAACAATAAGTCAAATAATTATTATGTCCGTGCGGTTCGTTCCGGAAAGTGTGAACTGCTCTCTTTTGAGGCGCTCTACCGGGCTTATCTCGATTGTCGCAAAAGGAAACGGGGTACGATTAACGCATTAAGTTTTGAAGTCGATCTGCTGGAAAATCTTTTCGACTTGGCTAATGATCTGCAAAAAGGAACGTACCAACCCTCTCGCTCTGTCTGTTTTGTGACCACGAAGCCGAAAAACCGCGAAATCTTTGCGGCTGATTTTCGGGATCGGGTAGTCCATCACCTGTTGGTACGGGAGCTTGAGAAGATCTGGGAGAAGAAATTCATCTATGATTCGTATGCGTCGCGCCTTGGCAAGGGAAGCCATGCGGCGGTTGATAGATTGCAGCATTTCATGCTTAAGGTAACCCGCAACCGCAAGCGCCCGGCCTGGTTTCTGCAACTCGACATCCGTTCTTATTTTGTCGCGGTTGACAAGGATATTCTGTTCCAGCTGTTTATGCGGGATATTAAGATTTCAGATCATCCGCAAGTTGAAGTTCTGCTCTACCTGCTGGAGCGGATTATTTACCATGATTGCAGCCGGAATTTTTCCTTTAAGGGTGATCCCGGGATGTTGTCCAGGGTTCCGGCCCACAAATCATTACTTAAAGTCCCGGCTGGTAAGGGCCTGCCAATTGGCAATCTGACCTCTCAGTTTTTTGCCAACGTCTATCTGAATGAACTCGATCAGTTTGTCAAACATCAACTGAAATGCCGCTTTTACCTGCGTTATGTTGATGATTTTATTTTGTTGGCTGATAATCCTGAGCAATTGTCTTTATGGCGCTCGCGGATTGCCGGGTTTCTGGATGAACACCTGGCTTTGACGTTAAAATCCGGTGATCGGGTCAAACGGGTTTCTGAGGGAGCTGATTTTCTCGGCTATATCGTCAGGCCCAATTACCGGCTCTGCCGGCGCCGGGTGGTCAATAACCTTAAACAGCGGCTGGATGAGTTTCAGCAGCGACTGAGCCGCCGATTCACCCTGGGGACAACATTTCAAGTTGAGCATTTCCGCTGTGATCCTGAAGTGGTCGGAAAACTGCGCCAGGTGCTGGCTTCTTACCTCGGGCACTTCAAGCATGCCGACACCTACAAGCTGATACAATCACTCTTCAGCCGCTATCCCTGGTTGTCACAGCTTTTCCGGCTGATTGACGGACGCCTGACTGAACTTTTCAGGCATCCCGGAGTTTTTCGAAGCCTGAAGCAGCAGGTGGCTTTTTTTCGCCACCGTTTGGCACCTGGAACATCTCTGCTGGTGCAGGTCGGCACCTATCTCGAAATCTATAATGAGGATGTCAAGGTTCTGGCTGAGGTGCTGGGCTTGCGAGTAAGAAATGATTTTCGCGGGTTTTCCCTGGCGGCCGGCTTCCCCCGGTGCAAGGCTCAAAATTATATCAGGAGAATCCTGACCGCCGGGTTTCCCGCAGCCTTGGTTTTAGAGGGTGAAAGACCCGGCCGTTACCTGAAAGAACGTTATCTGAACGATATTTACATAATTGGAGGTTGCTCATGAAGTTGGTGAAAAAGATTATCGGCAGGGGGTTTGGGGTTGGTCTGTTGATCCTGGTTTTATGGCTGGGGATGGCGGCCGCAGCCCTGGTCGACAACGGTGACGGTACAATCAGTGACACCGAAACCGGCCTGATGTGGCAGCGGGATGAGGCCGGGGCCATGGACTGGCAGGCAGCGCTGGCCTATTGTGAAAACCTGGTGCTGCCGGCGGTTGGCGGCTATGATGACTGGCGGCTGCCGGACCGCAATGAATTACAATCACTGATTAATTATGCAGCATATAATCCGGCTACCTATAAATATGGAGATGGCAGTGAAATATTTCCGGATGTGCACTCGTCCAACTACTGGTCGTCTACTACCTACGCCAGTTATACGTACGGCGCGTGGCTCGTCTATTTCTACTATGGCTACGTCGACAGCTACAGTAAGTCATATAGTTATTATGTCCGTGCGGTTCGTTCCGGACAGTCTGGGCTATTGGGTGATTTGGTGATTTCGTTTCCTGACAGCGGGGAGACGCTCATAAAGAGCCGATATTACACCATCACCTGGAACAGTAGCAACGTAAGCGGAAATATTCAGATTGATCTGTACAAGGGGGGAACCGCGCCGGAAAATATGGTGCTTCAACTGGCCGCAGCGGCCCCGAATACCGGCAGCTACCCGTTCAACCCGCCTCTCTATCTTGCCAACGACAGTGATTACTATATCGGCATCAGTGCCGAGAATGGCACGGTATGGGATTTCAGCGACACCCCCTTTACCATTGCAGACGAATACCAGGCCCTGCCGGACCATTTTCTTTTTTCCCCCATTGATTCGCCACAAACGGCTGACGTTTCCTTCACGGTGACCATGACGGCCATGGATGTCGGGGGCAATCCCATTGGCGATTTTAGCGGTAAAGTCATGCTCTCTTTCAATGTGGGTTTGCCCAACCCGACCAGCGTCTGGCTTGAGAACGGTACGGCTGAATTCCAAGTGGTTATGGATACGCCTTGTAATCATATATTGACCGGTGACTATCTGGGGATTACCGGCAGCAGCAACATGTTTACCGTTGCCCCAGATGTTCCATGCCAGGGGTCGTTGACCAGCAAAGTGGTTGACAGCCGGGGGGATGGTGTATGGGAAGCATGGGTCACCCTATTTGATGACCAGGGCCAGCAGGTGGGGACAACGAAGCTGACCGATGAATCCGGAACCTATTATTTCAGCGGACTTGCCTGTGGCAGATATGAGATACGAGTCGAAAAGATCGTCGGAATGGACATCGTCCATAACCGGGAAGGGTTTATTGCTGATATAACCGATGATAATATCAATAAAATCGCCGATATTGTCCTGCCGTTAAACGCAGGTACGTATGGCACACCGGTAATTCTTATTCCGGGAATACTAGGGTCTAGCAGTGGACCGCGGAATTGGCCATATCCAAAATTGAGTTCCACGATCCCGGACCCTTATCTGCACATTCATGATCCTATTGGGGTTGCCGGTTTCAACCATCTCAGAACATATCTGCTGACCAGTGGTTTTGAAGTTTTTGCTTGCCCATGGGACTGGCGTTATACGGCTGACGCGGCCTATGAGAAGTTTTTTTTGCCAATGATTGACTACGCGCTGTGCTTTTCAACCACGGGAAAAGTGCATGTTGTCGCCCACAGCATGGGCGGTCTTGTGGTGCGGGCCTATATCCAGAGCGGCGATTACCGTGGTGACATTGGTAAATTCGCCATGGTCGGCACCCCGAATCTCGGTTCATCCAACCCTTATTACATCTGGGAGGGAGGGGACCCCAAATTGATTGATGACATTGTGGATGAAGGAGTAACATCCATCGTTAATTTTTATACAAACACGATCCAGAGTTTGTGGGAAGAAACCTATAGCAAAAAAGGTTGGTCAACAAAACCAAAAAAGCATCAAGCCATTCGTGATTTTGTCCATTTTGCCGGCCGTTCCTTGTGGCAGCTCATGGGAACGGAGGATTTTCTTTATAAACCGCTTTATCAAGAATGGTTAGGGATTACTTCCGATGGCAATGAAAACAGTTGGCTCAAAGCTCTCAATAACGATCCGGTCATTGCAGAACGCATGAGCCGGGATGGCAGCGATGGCAGGGTTCATGTCGGTGTCTTTGCCGGCAAGTATGCGGAATCCACTATTAAACGGATCAACGTTGGCTCGCCGAGAGGATTATATAGCGATGGCGGCCTTGTCTTGCCTAAAAAGATAAACATCGGCAAAGGAGATGGAGATAAAACCGTACCCTATGACAGTGCCGTCTGGCCGGCAGTGCAGGGTTGGGCGGAACTGGTGGGGGTTGCCCCGGCTGAACACGCTGGTCTTATCAAAGCATTTACCGAAAATGGCGACATATACAACTTTTTAACGGATGGCTTTGCCGCCTCTCAGCAGCTTTTTGCCATGGGGATTGAAGGTGTTGACGAAGCCGATGCTGAACTTACCGTAAGCATCAATGCGGGCATGCGCCTTTGTGTTGTCGATCCGATGATCAGGGGTGCTGGCGTTGATCCTGTATCCCGAAACCTGAGAGAAGAGATCCCTGAAACGGAACTGTTTTTTGACAGCCAAGGAGGCCATGTCAGCATCGTGAATCCTCAGGAAGGAACGTATTCCGTTTCATTGTTTGGTGAGGTTGCACGAGATTATCTTATGAATCTTTCCTGTTTGATGAACGGGGAAATGGAAACGGCAACCTTAAAAGGTTTTTGCCCCGCAGGGATCAGTAGCTTTGTGCTGTCGATCGATGGAACGGTACAGTCCATGATGACCATTACACTACCGGTTGGGGCACCGAGCGATCTGGTGGCTGAACCCTACCCCATAGGTGAACAGCTTATGACTCGCCTTACCTGGAATGTTCCTCCAGGCGGGGATTTGGCAAGCTATACCATTTACAGCGCCAAGGAAGTGGAACCCTACTATGCTGCCATTGGCACCGTGATGGCCGGGACAACCTCTTTTGATACCGGACAACCATGGTCTTTCGACCCATCGATACCTGTGAGAACCTATGTGGTAACCTCGGTCAAAAATGACGGCAGCGAAAGTTTCTTTTCACCTGAAGTGCAAAACAATGACCGGGATTATGACGGTTTGATCGACGTGGATGAAATCATTGCGGCTACCGGCCTGGATAACCCTGACACTGACGGGGACGGCCTTGAGGACGGGGAGGAAAAATACCTGGGCACCAGCCCTTTGGAAGTAGATACGGATGCCGATGGTTACAGCGATTATGATGAAATTCTGGCGGGCTCTGACCCGCTTGATGATGGTTCGATCCCTAACCTGGCAGACAGTAATCTTGACGGGGATGTCGATGGCCTGGATCTGGTGGCCTTTGCCGGTAAAGTGGCCAATGGCAGCAACGTACTCAGTGTTGCTGATTTTGCGGCGGCTTTCGGGCGGTGATGGATTAACGGTTTAAAGGTAGCAAAAATATGGGTGTGAAAAGCAGAAAGCTGATTTTCGCTTTTTCCCTCTGCTGCCTCGTACTGGCGGTATGGGGTGCGCCAGCCGGCGTTTTTGGGATGGATCAATTTGATGATCGTCTCGAACCGGTGGTGGCTGAGGAAGTTTTTGCCAAGCTGCAGGCAGCTGATCAGGTGTCTGTTCTCATTCTGCTGAAGGAGAGGGATGATCCCTTTTTGGTGCCGGAGTCGGCGACGGCTGAAAAACTGGCAAACTTTTTCAGTCGGCAGAGAATTAAAACCTTGCAAAATGAATTTGTGGCGATGGTTGCGGCTGCCGGGTTGACCGGCGATTTTAAGCTGGTGCGCCGTTTCGACCATGTTCCCTTGTTGACCGGGCGGATCAACAGCCGGGCGCTGGCGGCCCTACAGCGAAATCCTCATGTTGCCCGGGTGGAGAGTGATCGGGTTATGCGGGCCTCGCTGGCCGAAAGTGGTCCCCTGGTCGGCAGCCCCCTGGCGCAGGTCGCCGGTTTTAGCGGTGATGGGGTGGCCGTGGCGGTTCTTGATACGGGGATTGATACGGATCATCCACTTTTGCAGGACAGCCTTGTATGGGAGGAGTGTTTCTTGAGTGACGGCGGTTGTCCGGTAACCGGCGGGGATCGGGCCAGCGGTCCGGGGAGTGCTGAAGATGATGCTTCCCATGGAACCCACGTGGCGGGCATTATCACCTCGTCTGATCTGGTTAATCAGGGGGTGGCTCCCGGGGCCAAGATTGTTGCCTTGAAAGTCCTCGATGCTCAGGGTGAAGGAAATCTGTCTGACATCCTGGCGGCCGCCGACTGGGTGATCAGCAATAAAGATCTTTATGGTATCAAAGTTATCAATTTAAGCCTTGGTTCGGAAACTACCTATGAAGGTTGCTGCGACGAGGTTAATATTAGTGCGACAGCGGTTGTAAATGCCGTCAGAAATGCCGGGATTACCATCGTTGCCGCCTCGGGCAATGATGCTAAAACCGCTGAACTCTCCATGCCGGCCTGCCTGTCGGCGGTTATCTCGGTGGGGGCGGTTTATGATAGTGATGTCGGCAGTCGTTCTTGGAGTACTCCGTGTCAAGACCAGACAACCGAGGCCGACCAGGTGGTCTGTTTCAGCAATGCGTCAGCGGAGCTTGACCTGCTGGCTCCGGGTTCGGTGATTATTTCTACCGTTCCCGGCAGCGGTACGGCTGAAAAGAGCGGCACTTCCATGGCCTGTCCCCATACGGCGGCGGCCGCGGCGCTGCTCTATGGTGTGGCTCCGTGGATAACGCCGGACGAGGTGGAGAATGTGCTGGTTGAAACCGGGCTGGATGTTTTTGACGACCGCAACGACATGACTTTTCCGCGCCTTGATGTTGCCGCGGCCCTGGATTTTTACCAGCTGGTCCTGGCTGCTGATATTGATGGTGACGGCTATACCTATGGGGAAGAAATGGCCGTTGGCAGTGACCCTGATGATGCACGCGTTCCGGCTGCCTACCCTGGACTTTTTGGCGATCTGGATGAGGATGGCGATGTTGATGGAGCCGATTTGTCGCAGTATGCTCGGGTGAGTCGGCCATCGGCCGGGAAAAGTTGGTATTTGGAATCGGCGGATGTTAACAGTGATGGCCTGATCAACGATTTTGATAACCGCTTTTTCGCCGTTTTCTATGCTCGGCGTGCCGCTGACGCGGTGTATGATGTTCGGGCTGATTTCGACACCGACGGCGATGTTGATCATCTTGATCTTTTTGTCATCATCAGGGCTTTTGACTCGCTGGTTGGAGAGCCCGACTATAACCCTGAGGTGGATATCACCCAGGACGGCCGGGTGGATGAAGACGACCTGTGGATAGTAGGGGAAGCCTTTATGCGGTCGGAGCTGGAATGACAGTGTTTTATCCTTCCGGGACTGGCGGCTGAATTCGGGAGTTGATTGATCAGCTCGAGTGAACCGTAATAAATGCTTGTTTTAATCCTAAAGATACATTAAAAAGGGAGATATCTCTGTTTTATGGGAATAATTGTGAATATATCCGGAAACTGAAAATCTTCGGATAAGCTTCTAGCTGTTAGTTCTCATTACTTCCACAAGAGCATAACCATTTGATAATTAAGGCTTTTCTCTGACACCTTATTGCTGATGATTAAAAATGATTAAAAATATTTAACCGAAAAATAAAATATTTTTTTATTTTTTTGTATGGTTTTTCCTGCCAGGAGTGCTCATAGACAATTTTGCCGAAAAAACAGGGAATAAAGTGGAAGAAGTTTACACAATTTCAGTAGAAAAGTATCCATTTTTCACCTTTTTCAATGAGGAAATAGAATATTTTTATTGCCAATGCAATATATCTAATAAAAACAACAGGTTAAAAATTTAGGTTATAAATAATTTTTATGGCTTTTATTTTGCAGGTATTCTAAGTTTCAGTGGTGATAGTGGAAAGTATTTACATAATCATATTTATTTTTGGATTCGAGATTATTTTATGAGTACTGTAGGGCACAACGAGAAAATTATACGTGCCTATATCCGTCATCAAGAATCTTCTGATAAAGGTCAGTTAAACTTGTCAGAGTTCAAATAAACAACGGTTCCTTCCAGGGGCCATGACGAAACCACCGGCTTTGCCGGTGGAGCTTCACTTTTAGGAAAGGAGGAAAATCGTGAAATTTGTTAAAAATCAAATAACCTTTTTACTGGCAGTGGTGGTGGCCATCACGGTGTTTTTGGCCCTTGTGCTGCCGGCAGCGGCAGAAGTAAGCGTTTATGCCGAGGGGGCATATACTGGTGATGACCTGGTTGTCTACATCTATGCCGACACTGGTACTGATGCCATCTGCAGTGCCGGGGTCAAGTTGACTTATAACAACATGGTTTTGACGGTTGCTTCGGCGGAGAAAAATGAAGCGGTTTGGTTTATGGGTGATGGATCAACCAATTATCCCTATATGAACCCTGAAGTTGCTGATGGAAGCGTGGTTTTTATCTGCGGCAAACTGGATACTTCCGCGCCCACAGCCGGTGTGAGTGGCGATCGGGTGTTGTTGGGAATCGTAACTTTTGCCCGCACCGACGGCGGGGTGGCGCCGCCTGATCCCGCGGTTGCCGAAGATTATTTCGGCGTTACCGTCGGCCTTGGCCGCGGTGGTGATTTTGCCAATTTCGTGACTGTGGCCGGCACTGAACTTGATGATTTAGTGGATTTTATTACGGTAGGGGCGATTGTGCGCGAGCGGGGGGATGCTACTGCAGATGGAACTATTGATACTAGAGATTTGAGAGCTTTGAGACAAATGATCGGAACGGATAATTATCCATGTTTTGCTGATTGTACTGGAGATGAAATACTTGATACTCGAGATATCAGATGTTTGAGGAGTAAGATATAAATTTTTGTATTTTAAGAGGTCTAATTTAAAAATAGTTAAGGAGAAATGGGATGAGAAAGAGAATATTATCAATCGTGGTTTGTTTTCTGCTTTTTGCTCCACAGGTATACGGTTATACAGTTACTTTAGATTTTTTGAATACATCGTTGATATCCCCAATAAGTGGCTTGGAGTTTGATTTTTTAGGTAGTACTGCAGGTGATGATTTCCCCCTTGACATGAATTGGGATACATTTCAGGGAGATTTTTCAGTTTCCCTTGGGAGCGCAGTAGTGGTGCCTGCTGGATGGAATACTGATACTTTGATCTCGTCAGTGGGGAATTCTGATTATGTGAATGGAATGTCATTTTCAGCTAAAGCTATGAACACTACTCTTGCACCCGTAGATGGTTTGTTCGCAACTATGGGATCTGACTTTACAGATTTTGGAATAGATTTAACTAGTTTTGTTTTTTTTGATTTTACCGGAACTTATGGTGAAATAATTACTACTCCTTTCTCAGTTGCGCAAACGGCTGATGGGAGTGGATTGCATGTATTAGTTGATTTTGCTCCTGCTTCTGCTACTGTCCCCATCCCTGGGGCTGTCTGGCTTCTGGCTTCTGGTCTGTTTGGTCTGGTCACCATCAGGCGCCGACGGGGTTAATGGTTTATAACGCATAATTTTTTTGTTAGTTTCCATCACAACATACTAACGCATGCTAAAAGACCCCGCTGAACATTGATTTAGCGGGGTCTTTTCTCTTATTGTGTCCGCAGCCAGGTAGTACTATGAAAAGCTTGAATGCTGTCATCCGTCATAGACCCCCCTTGTCTCTGGAGAGGAAAATCATGGGCATTTACATCCGTCGTTGACAGGCCAGCAGCAGAAGAAAGGTTCGGCAACGGCAGGCAGTGTTATTAAACAAAACTACGGTAGCATCTTCTTTTCTTAAACCTGTTCCTATAATGGGGAGATATGCATGAAATCAAAACTTCTCTTCTCTTTGTTGTTCTTGTTGTTATTTATGGTTTTTCCCCTGCTCCCCGGAATATCTGATGCTGCGGTAATATCCGGAACAGTCAGAGATACTGCCGGTAATCTACTGCCGGAGGTTTGCGTTACTGGTTACGGCGATTGCACCTATCCTTGTTTGCTCGCTCCCACTGGAAGCGGGCAGAGCGATGCAAACGGTGTTTATCAGATCACTGTGCCAGACGATGGGATTTATTATTTGCAAGCCTATCCACGATGTAACGATGAGCTGACCGTTCTTGACGAATGGTGGACTGATGACGGGGGCACTAGGATTGACGATGAAGCGGGACCCGTTTCTGTGACTTCAGGTGAAATCACCGGCATTGATTTCTTTCTTGATCCGGCAGCCATCATCTCCGGTACGGTCAGGGATAGTGCTGACAATTCATTATCAGGGGTTTGTATCTCTGTTTCCGATATTTGTGGGAACAATCACACCGGTGGAGCAACAAGTGATGCTGATGGTAGTTATAGAGTTCTGGTACCGGTTGATGGCACGTATTATCTGCTGGCCTATCCACAATGTAATAATTCTTTAGTTGTTATAGACGAATGGTGGACTGCTGTTGGTGGTACCAGGATCTGCGAAGAAGCCGAATCTGTTTCTGTAACTTCAGGTGAAATCACCGGCATTGACTTCTCTCTTGATCCAGCGGCCATCATCTCCGGGACGGTCAGGGATACTGCTGGCAATCCATTACCACAGGTTTTTGTAGATATATATCTTGACCAATGTATTGGGTCAGGCCAGGTTAATCGCTATAGTAGAGCCAGTAATGAAGATGGCGAATTTCGTACTGTTGTGCCCTCCAATGGGACTTATTATGCTTATGCTGACCCCCATAGATATAATGATGACTTGGCCGTTGTAGACGAGTGGTGGACTGATGATGGGGGCACCAGGGTTTGCGAAGATGCCTCACCGATACCAGTAGCCGTGGCAGAATATCCAGGTATTGACTTCTTTCTTGATCCGGCGGCCATCATCTCCGGGACGGTCAGGGATACTGACGGCAACCCACTGCCGGGAAGTTTTGTTGCTGCTTATGAAGGCACATGTTCTGAACTTTATAACAATGAAATAGATGACGCAGTGGTTAGAGTGGTAGATGACGACGGCAGCTATAGTCTCCTGGTACCAATCAATGGGGATTATTTTGTTGTGGCTATACCTAATATTGAACCTTACAGTATGGAATGGTGGACTGAAAACGGGCAGACAGCCATCTGTGAGGAAGCCTCACCGATATCAGTAGCCGTGGCAGAATATCCCGGCGTTGATTTCACCTTTGATATAAGCGCCAATTCACCTGACAGGAATAATGACGGTGATGTTGATGGAATGGATCTGGCGATGATGATTAGTGACTTCAACAGTGGCTTGGTATCGAATGCGGATATTGAAACATTTGCGGCTGAATTCGGAGGAATTCAATGAAAAACATCCGTCTACTTGCAATCCTGGTGCTGGCTGGTTTTTTCCTGGTTGCCGCCGGAAGTGACGATTGGTGTTACCTCGGCTTTTGGCGGCTAGAAATAACCCCCATGATTTGATTGGGAAGACAGAAAGGAAAACATCTGCTTGCTTTGTAATGCGAGTCAAACAATAATGACAAGTAGTAAAGAAAAAAATAATTCCATACTGGTACGGTGGTTGGCCAGTTCGGCAATCGTTTTTCATTAAAACGGTTCTGCCGCTTGAATGCTTTTTGAAATCGTGGTGGCGTAGCCATAAATCGGGTGAAATACGGATCATTGCCGGGAATGTCCAAGTACCGGTCAGAAGCGGACTTTAATAACGACGGCGTTATTGATGAAACGGATCTTGCGCAATTTTCCGGTACTTTTGGGATGTGAAAACAACCAGATTAACTTGAGAAGGAGATTTGCGGTGCATAACTATCATAGAAATAGAAAAATTTACTTTTTCTTTTGGATTATTTTCCTCTTGTTCAGTGTATTTTTGCCTAACAGCTCAGAAGCACAAATGACGGTTTCCTCCCCCTTTGGAGGCGAAGTATGGGACGTTGGGAGCACGAAGCGAATCCAATGGACCCAAACGGAATCATGCGATTCCTTTACTATTCAGATTTCAAGAGATGGTGGGCTGACGTGGAGTGATATAGAATCCGGTTTGCCCAGTAGCTATACATACCGGGACTGGACAGTGACTCCTCCAGGATCCACATCGTGCCAGGTGAAAGTAATTGGGTATTATGCTGGGGGGTCGATAGATGATTCCAGTGACGGTAATTTCACCATCGGGCAATTAACACTTACTTCACCCGATGGTGGCGAGATTTGGCAGAATGGAACCACGCACGATATCACATGGACCTCTGCCGGGGTGACCGGCAATATCCTGATTCAGCCTTATCTTGACGGCGAACCGCAAGTACCAATCACGACAACGGCTCAAAACACGGGAAATTATCCATGGTCTATTCCCATCGCTTACCCTTCCGGCACTACTTACACAATCGGTATCAGCGCATTAGGCGGCTTGGTATCTGATTTCAGCTATTCAAACTTTACGATTGAAGGTGGGCTCGAAATTAATGCTCAACTAGGATGGGCCATCTTTACTCCGTCAGGTCCATGTATAGATCCTGAAAATGGATCTGAATACCGATATGGTCCGTCCATAATCATTAATGATGACGATAGCATTGACGTATGGTTCTCTTCTCCTGGAGAACATATTGACGAAGTAAAAACTGAGTTTGATTGGATCCGATATAATCGATCTACCGATGGAGGAATAACTTGGTTATACGATTGGGAGGATGATCCTAGTTCCGTGGTCATGGTTCCATCACCCGGCAGTAACGACCGATACTCCTGCTGTGATCCAGGCGTTATAAAGTTCGGTGGCTATTACTATATCGCCTATACATCAGGGAGTGCAATTGGGAAATGCAATGATGTATTTGTAGCTCGGTCGACCTCTCCTACTGGCCCATTTGACAAGTGGAATGGCAGTGGGTGGGGTGGAGATAATCCGCAACCATGTATTTATGGGGATTACAATGAACTAACTGATTGGGGAGCAAGTGAGCCCAGTTTCGTTGTCAAAAATGATACGCTTTATATTTATTATGAATGGACGGAGCGTGGTACATTAATAGCAACAGCACCAACCAATGATCCCAATTGGCCAGCTAACATTACAGATCACAAACCACCAGCATTTGCGCCGGCAATTCCGAAAGTTTTGGGGGAGGATTCAAGGGATGTCAAATATATTGATGATCTTGGTTTGTTCGTTGCGGTTGCTGTAGGAAATAGATTTTCAAATGACAGTTATATGCATGTATGGAAATCCGTTGACGGTTTTTCGTTTATCGAGGCAGATAAGATTTTGGTTAATATTGAAGATCAGGCTCATAACGTTGGAATAAGTGGCACATGTGAAGGGCACATCAATCTGAATCATGACAATTTTATCGGTTATGGGTACGGGCCTCACCAAATTGATGGGGAGCCAGCATGCTGGTCCACGTACTGGAACCCAGTTACGATATCTGCTTCTTCATCAGCGCCACAAGTAACGGTCATTTCCCCCTTTGGAGGCGAAGTATGGGAAGTTGGGAACGCGAAACAAATCCAATGGACCCAAACGGGAACATTCGATTCCTTTACCATTCAGATTTCAAGAGATGGCGGGCTGACGTGGAGTGATATAGAATCCGGTTTGCCCGGCAACTATACATACCGGGACTGGACAGTGACCCCTCCAGAATCCACATCGTGCCAGATAAAAGTAATTGGGTATTATGCTGGGGGCTCGATAGATGATTCCAGTGTCAGCAATTTTACCATTGGGCAGCTGACACTCACTTCACCGGATGGTGGTGAGATCTGGCAGACTGGAAGTACGCACGATATCACATGGTTTTCCGCCGGGGTGTTCGGCAATATTCTGATTCAGCCTTATCTTGACGGCGAACCGCAAGCACCAATCACGACAACGGCTCAAAACACGGGAAATTATCCATGGTCTATTCCCATCGATTACCCTTCCGGTACTACTTACACAATCGGTATCAGTGCATTAGGCGGCTTGATATCAGATTTCAGCTACTCAAACTTTACGATTGAAGAAGATGTTCCCCTTGGTCCGGTTCTGAACATCACTCCATTGAATCGTGATCTGCCCTTTACGGCCGGTACCACTACCTTCCAGGTGGAAAATACCGGCATGCCCGACACCCTCAACTGGACAGCATTGACAAGCACCCCCTGGCTGACCATTACTGATGGTTTTTCCGGCCTTGACAGTGGCATGATTACTGTAGAATACGAAGCTAACAGCGGCGGGTCCCGAACGGGAATTCTGACCGTCATCGCTCCGGACGCCACCGGCAGCCCGGCGATGGTGACGATTTATCAGGAAGAAGATTTCACTTCCACCGCCGTTCCTCTGCCGTCCTACGATCTGCCTTTCACCAACGAATATGCCGGCGAAAACATATGCTATACCCTTGATTTGACCCGCTGCCAGGGGATCAGTATCGCTCTCAATGCCCATCTGGCTTCCGGTTACCTGGGTTGCGGCCTGTACGATTCGTTGGGCAATCGGCTGGTTTACTGCATCAATGACCAGATCGAAGACGGCGAATACGGTTATCTGAACTTCAACCCAACCTTGACGGGGACCTATTACCTCAGGGTATTCGGCTCTCCGGATGCCGTCGGTACCTTTGACCTGGTAGTTTACGATGCCTGGTTTAATGCCGGAGTAACGGATGGCGACCGGGATTTTTTCGCCACCCTCTACACCGCCCGGTTTCTCGGCAATGACATCTTTCTCCTCGGTCCCCATGACAGTGATTTTTTCCGGTTTGCCGCTCAAAGTGGTGATCAGATCGCTGTCAGCCTGTTGCCCCATATCAGTCAGGGAACGCTGGATATCAACCTGCTGGACCGTTCGGGTAACCTGCTGGCTGCCTGTGAGGATATTTATGATGCTGCTGTTGCCGTCATCAGTCGGACCATCACCCTGGACGGCAACTATTACATCAAAATCGATCGCAATAACGGTGCCGTTGGAAATTACGACCTGGCGACCAATCCGGACATGATCATTAATGGCGATAATGAAGGCGACGGGCTTTCTGATGCCGCCGAATATCACTATGGTACCGCTCTTAATGCCGCCGATACTGATGGTGATGGGGTATCAGACTATTCTGAGGTGGCACAAGGTTCGGATCCCTTGCATAATTACCCGGTAGTGGTTGCCGATAATGCCGTTAGCATGGCTACCGCCGTTGCCGTCCCAGCTCTTGATGTGCCGTTTACTGCTGAGCTGCCGGCTGATGTTGCCGCTTCCTACTATGCCATGAATCTTGCGGCCGGCCAGGAGATTGCTGTTTCCCTGTCGCCCCGGATCAATGTGGGCAACCTCGACCTCAGCCTCCTCGATCATGCCGGAGCAACCATTGCCGCCGTCGATGATATCTACGGTGCTGCCGACTGCGTGGTCACGGGGACAAATCAATTGCAGAGAGGAGTTATAACCGGAACCATCACCCTTGACGGTGATTATTATATTAAGATCGATCGTGACGACGGCGCCTACGGCAATGTTGACCTGGCAGTCTATAACGGCTGGGAGAATCCCGGAACGACGGACTGCGACCGGAATTTCTATTCCACCCGCAATACCGCCCGCTTCCTCTATGGTGGCAACTACCCGCTCAGCTGGTATGACAGTGACTTTTTCCGTTTCACCGCCGAAAGCGGCGACCAGGTTTTCTTCAGCCTGACACCATATATCAACGTGGGCAGCCTGGATATCAGCCTCCTTGATCAATACGGCAATATCATCACTGCCAGCGAAGAGGTCTATGGTGACACTATCGCCATCACCAGGACCGTTATCATCAGCGACACCATCACCCTTGAGGGTGACTATTATGTCAAGATCAATCGACATGACAATGCTTACGGTAATTATGACCTGCTGACTGCCGGGATTAATAGTGATTCTGATGCCGACGGCATGGCGGATGCCTGGGAGATGTACTATTTCTGCCATCTCGGTAGAGACGGCTATGGCGACTGGGATGATGACGGGTTGAGCGATAAAGACGAGTATGATCTGTCAACTAATCCACGCTGCGGTGATACCGACGGCGACCTGATGCCGGATGCCTGGGAAGTTCTTCATGGCCTCGACCCGCTGGAGGATGATGCTGGGGATGACCAGGATTTTGACATGCTGTCTAACTATGGAGAATATGACAATAACTGCGATCCCACCAACCCCGACACTGATCATGATCAGATGATCGACGGCTGGGAAGTAATGAACGATCTCAACCCCCTCGTTGATGATGTGTTGGAAGATCCTGACCAGGACGGCCACAGCAACCTTGGGGAGTTTCTTTCCGGCAGTAACCCCCTGGATAAGCAGGACATCCCGCCGCTCAAGGCTGATTTCAATTATGATCTTGATGCCGATGGCCTGGACCTGATTGATATCATTCTGGATGTTGCAGCAGGTGACTGTGCTCCGGGTGTCTTTTGTGCCGCCGATCTTGATGGAGACGGCGATGTTGACGACGTCGATCTGATGCTTTTCGCGGAGGATTTTGGAAGAGTGGAATCTTCCTGTACAGCTGATGATCTTTCTTCCTGCATGACGGAAAACCAGTGCAAGAGTTCGGGCTTTTACTGGTACGATGGTGGTTATGGCATACCTGCCTGCTATTCGGAACCAAAGTGCCGGTTGGACAACCTTGCCGGCTGTGAAACCGAGGTTGAATGCGCTGCGCTCGGAGCTTACTGGTATGATGAAACCTGCAACGCCGAACCTGCTTGTATGTATTTCGCTGATTGTGATACCTCTGAAAGGTGTATAAACTCAGGATTTTACTGGTATGATGGGAGTTGCCACGAAGAACCTGACCCTGTTTGCAGCCCGGACAACCTGGCAGGCTGCGTGACTGAAGCCGATTGTGTGGATAATGGTGGCGAATGGCATAATTATACAACCTCCGGCGCCATCAACTGTACGGCGAAAACAACAACTACGTCATCAACAAACACGGGATCAATAAATTGATTTGCATTTTTAGCAGGATCTCCCTCTACTACCTGTGGTCCTGATCACCTGGAAGCTTGTGATATGGAGGCATGCGCGGCTCTTGGCAGAGAAGATACTACTGGTATAATGATTCCTGCCATGACGAACCAGTTCACTGGATACCCTGCTGGATATTTTGTTGCCGGTTAAAAATAACCTGAGCCCTTGATTTCCCTGAGGCTGTAGACAATCATCAAGAAGCAAGAAAGGCAATAATCATGAAAGGGAAAATAATATTTTTTCTCCTGCTGATCATATTGATTTCCCCAACTTTGGGAATAGCGGAAACCGAGGTTAGCGGTGTTATCGGCAGTAATGCCACCTGGACGTTAGCGGGAAGCCCCTATATTGTAACTGGAAATATTTTGGTTTCTGAGAATGTTGAGCTGATAATTGAGCCAGGGGTTATGGTAAAATTCAGAGAGTGCCCATTGGATTGGCAGGAATACTATATCAGGATTGACGGAACATTAAAAGCCGAGGGGGAACAGGATAATCCAATTGTTTTTACCATTGAAAGTGAAGGTTACAATTGGGGATGTATAGGCTTTACTGATACAAGTGTTGACTGGGACGAAACGATTTCCACGGGGTGTATTCTGAGTAATTGTATTTTAGAATATGGGGGTGTCCATGGTGGTGGTATGAACGAGTTTAGCGATGCGATAATCAGATGTTTTTCATCTTCCCCGATGATCAGGAACAATATTATAAGATACAGTTATAATGATGCAATTAGATGTGAAGGGTCTGACCATTTGAAAATTGTAAATAATTATATCTATAATAATAAATCGAGGGGAGTATTGATGCTCTCAGGTAGTGGTGTGATTGACAATAATGTAATAAAGGATAATGGACAAGGTATTTATTTAGGTTCTATGGTGGAAGATACAGAAATAACAAACAACACCATTAATATCTCACTACCAGAACAATTCGGGGCTTGTATAAGAATAGACATGTGGGACTTTAGCGAAAGCAACGTGCTCATTTCTAATAATGATATTGCAAGTAGCAACGTCAATTCCAATGCGATTTCATTAATATTGCAATATAATATTAGCAGCTTGGAAAATATTCAATTTTCCCACAACAATATAAATAATACTGGAGGACTCTTTTGTGTATATCTGGTAGATGGTTCTGATAATGGTGACAAGATTCTCAACATGACAAACAATTGGTGGGGAGCAACCGACGAAAACGAAATCAATCAGCTGATATATGATTTCAACGATGACTTTAACCTCCCCATAGTAGATTACCTGCCCTTTGCAACCGAAGAAATTTCAGAATCGGGTTCTACTTTACCTCCTTTGCCAATAGAACCTCCATTGCCAAGCCCTCCAACAGCGGTCGCCGGTTCTGACCAGATGGTTTTTAATGAAATTATCCTGGACGGCAGCTTGTCGTCTGACCCTGATGGGGACATCGTTTCTTATGTGTGGACAGTTAGGCGAAGAGAGGATATCATTTTCACTCCACCCGTTATGACTGTTGAAGGTGTGAATCCAACAATCTCAGGATTGACCCCCGGATTCTACGATATATCCCTGGCTGTCACGGATAGTTCCGGGTTAGTTGGTACGGATGGAATGATTTGTGCCGCTATGGGCCGCAAAGGTGATTTTGATCAAGATGGTGATGTAGACGGAGATGATTTAGCTGAATTTTCAGAAAATTTTGGAATGTAGGAGGAATTTAAGATTGGTTTTTCAGCTTTGATAGAACAGAAAGTTTCCAGTATGTGGGTTTATTCGGCCAGATATTGCTGGAGACTGACAATGAAATCTTGCAGAGATTGTTTGTCCGCCAAGGGAGCCAGTCGCATGGCCGCTTTAGCATGTTCCAGGGCTTTACCATACTGCTTAACCGACTGGTAAAGAACGGCCAGATTTTTGTTACCTTGGTAATTCTCAGGTTGCAGTGAAAGAACCATTTCGTTTTCCCTGATGGCATCATACCAGCGGCCTTGCTTGATGTAAATATAACCCAGCACCGTGTGGGCTTTGACCGTTGTTGAATCCAAAGACAAAGCCTTGCGGTACATGTTGCTTGCCAAATCCAGCTGTTGGGTCGAGATATATGCATCACCCAGCAATAGATAGGTATGCTGAACCCGGTCATCAAGGCTCAGGGAATGATTGTACTTTTCAAGGGCTTTACGGTGATCTCTCAGCAGAAAATACATCCTTCCCCACTCGTCCCAGAGCAAAGGGTCCCCCGGTTTCAGTGCCACGGCCTGGCGATAATAATCGCGGGCATGCTGAAGCTTTTCATTCCGTCTCTTGCCTGCAGGCAGGGAATTGGCCCATATCCGGTTTATTTGTCCCAACTTGGCGGTATTGTCCACCTTCAAGGGGCTTAATTGTTGAGCTCGGGCTGCAGCCAGGGCGCTGTATTGCAGCAGTTCAAATTTCCCCAACCGGGCAATTTCCTCAGGAGGAAAGGCAGTCAGGTTATCGACAGTCGCGACAGAAAAGGTTTCCTGTTGAACGTTTTTCATCTTCTTGGCTTTTTCAACCAGGGCGGTACTAAGCTTCCGATAATAAGAATCCTCCCTGGGCGACAGCTCAATGGCCCGTGTCTGTAATGCGATGCCATAATTCCACCTCCCTTGTTTATAGGACGTTTGCGCCTGCTCACCGTACGTATCCGCCATCACCTGCTTCAACTGCGTTTGCACAACCAGGTAGAAAGTGCCTCCCAGCAGAAAAAGATAGATGATCCATCGGCCTTTTCCTGTAATGAGGCGGTCAGAGGTTTCCTGTCTTACCTGCACGAAAGCAAAAAGGATGCAGACAATCAAGAGAATGAAATAATAAAGAGATTCAATTTTAACCAAAAGATCAGCCAGTCCCATTGCATCCGTTTGCGCTGGAATAGCAGCCAGAAAATGGGCTAATATGAGCACTACCGGCAATAATACAACCAACACCCAAAAAAAAGCTTTGCCGGCTGCTTTCCACAACTGCCTTGGCTGATAGACTGCATTGTTTTGGCTCAATTCCGCCGTCATTATGCCTGTTCCCAGGATAACCGTTATACCGTACATGCATACCATGGCTATGGAGAGGTGAACATGACCATCATTGAGTTCTCGAACAAAAGGGGACTGCATAATGGTGAATATTGAGGTAAGATCCCGGTTATTATGCATAAAAATAAAACTCATGGTTATCAAGATCACCGACAAGGGCAGGGCCACATGGCCCATGAGCTGGTTGCCGGTTTTTCGAGACCTGGAATCATCAGTGGAGGGCACATTGTTCATTCGGGACATTGCAGCCATCAGGCCGATAATTATCCAGAAATACAGGCGGCTGGCTGAACTGGAAAAGCCAAAATTGATTTCGACGAAATGGGCAATTATCGCGGCAAGCAGGGCCGCCGACAGTGTCTGGGACAATCTTGGTAACTTTTCCTTGCGATGATCACCATTCCGGTACTGGAAAAACCAGACAAGAAGATAGACTCCCATGCCAACCACAACGCCGGCAGGAAAACCGATGCCAATAAATTCTTTTCCCCAGAAAAGCCCAAAGATCGTGGTTCCGGCAATGGCACCTCCCATCAGCAGGGCAACGAATAATAGGCGCTGCTTTCTGGAGGCCAGCAGGCCGAGCCACAGGAAGCCGCAGAAAAAAACTACCGCAAACAGCAGCATTTCCGCCAGAAAACCAGCGATACCTGTAGTGATAAGTACATCAAAGGCAGAGTTGTGGGCCCGATCCGGCAACGCTTTGTGTCCTTCGACGTGAGCCAGGGCAGGTGAGTAATATCGGTTGAATACCAGACCCATAGTTTCTGGTCCATAGCCTATAAATGGCCGCAAACGATGAAATTGATCAACCCGGCCGTCAGGAAACTTTAGCGGTGTATCCGTAGTGAGGAGATCGACACAGCCTTTCCATAGTACAGCCCGCACGTTCCCGCTGCCGGATTTGGTATCCGTCAGGGAACCCAACCGGTTAAAGCAAGCAATCTTTTTAAGCGGCTCCAGCGGCGTGTGAGGCTGGTTCAACAACAAAACAAAAAACATTGATCCGGCGGCAAGGGTGATGGCAACCCAGACTACCCAACGTTTGCTCTGCAGTGTTCCCATGATAACGACAAAGAAAAAAAGGCCGATTGCGAGGCCGATCCAGGGACCTCGGCTGCCGGTAAAAAGGATGCAAGCTGCCTGAGCGGCAAGAATAAGAAGGTAGGAAACTGCCAAGCCTGCATGTTGTACGTTACCGGTTCCTTTTTTCTGCGAAGATGATATTGAGTTCAGCAAGCGCGCCAGTGTTAAAGGCAGGACCATGATCAGATAGGCCGCTAGAAAAACCGAGTTTCCCATATTTGCGGCAACCCGGCTATGCGCATCATCACGCCAGGGCAAAGGATCCAGGCCAAAGTGCTGAAAAATACCATACAGGGCTATGGGAACGCTGGTGATAACCAGGGCAGACACTATTCGGCTGACTTGTTCCTGTTGGCGTAGATGATTTAATAAAATAATAAATACTGCTGCCGCGCCAAGGATTGAAAATGTTCCCTGGAGCCTTTCGAAAGAACCCCAAAAACTGCTGTGAGTATGTACCGAAAAGAATGAGCTGATGACCGTGGCTGCTACAAGAAAAAAAGCGGGGATGATAAAAGGACAATCGCCAAAAAGACATCTGATAGATCTGCTTACCCTGCAGTGCTCTGCGGTTTGCTTTAAGGCAAGAAGGATATTTTTTTCGCTTTCCAGGCGCTTGATGACCCACGCGGAAAGCATCAGCAAGATGATTGATTGCAGGAGAATTATTTTATCAGGTTCAAAAATGCGGCTGGAATAGATGTTGAAATAGAGGGGGGTAACGATAATGATCGAGATAATGCAGGACTCGATCAATCTATCGCAGAAGACGAATGCTTTTGATTGCATAAAGTTACTACTGTCCGGTGGTACCAAAATTGGGTAATGTTGGTTGCTTGAGATTTTTAGTAATATCGGGCAAATCAGGTTTTGGGTTTGGCTGTCCAACGGCAGCTATAACTTCCGGCTCAATCCATCTTTCTCGTACCACCCTGTCCACTGGTGAGTCAAGTCATGGCGTTTATATTTTTATGTCTTCTTGGCAGGAAGGTGGTAAAATCAATTATTTTCGGGTAGGTGAAGCAGGGCGTTCAGATATTTGATGAATTCTTTCATCCTCAGGGTAGTTGGAATCCCCTCGTCCAGGCTATCGCTGGTGCCGGTTTTTGGCGGAATGGGATGGTAGTAAACTTCCAGTTGTGGCGGGAGGATTTTCTGGCAGAGATGATAGGCTCTTTTCACATGGAATGTCGAGGTGACGATGACCAGGGAATGAAAATGGTGTTGCCGGCAGAGGTCCCGCAAAGCCAGGATATTGGTCAGAGTGTTGTGGGATTGGTTTTCAATGATAATCCGCTTGGATTGCAGAATCTTTTGCTTGTCTCTTGAAAGTGAGAAAGAGGTCAGTATATCCCGGCTGCGGCTGCGGGGATTGGCGCCGATGATAAGCAGGTAATGGGCTTTACCCTGACGAAAGAGGTTGTAGCCTTGCTGAAGGCGTCCGGGACCGCCGGCCAGGACGGCAATGGCATCGACCTGGTAGCCATTAACTGCCGGCAGTCGGGGAGGGCTGACCCGGCTGTAGTCAAGGAAAAACCAGAGCAGCAGGTCAGCGATCAGCAATAAAAGAAAAGTTGCAGCGATAATGGAAAGTGTCAGAATTTGTTTCTTCTTCATACGTTGAGGATTTTTGGCTTGATTTTACCACCCCGTTATGGTAATCCATCGGCTCCTTACCGGTTTGTATCAGTGTTTAAAGTTTAAGAGTTTTTTGCCGGTTGGCCGGTTAAAATATTCTACGGGTTTGCGCCGGCGAACAGCGAAAGTTTGTTGAAAATATTTTGGAGGTTGTACTCATGTCTAAAGTTTGTGATATTTGTGGAAAAAGACCGCAGGTTGGTAACAATGTCAGCCATGCTAACAATAGAACCAAAAAAACCTGGTTTCCGAACCTGCAGAAAGTCAACGCGGTGGTCAATGGTCAGAAGAAAAAAATCACTGTCTGTACTCGTTGTATCCGTAGCGGTGCAGTGAAAAAAGGTTGATGGCCTGCCGGCAGTGCTTCTAGTGCATTCGGTAAACTTCAATAACCCCCTTAACCTGTTCCAGCCTGTTAATTACCTGCTGCAAATGCTTTAGATCGGTGACCCCGATTTTAAACATGCAGACCGCGTTGCGGTCGATGTTGGTACTTGCCTTGACATCGGAGATATTTGCTTCCTCGGAACTGATAACTGCAGTCATCTCTGCCAGCATGCCTCGGCGATCCTCGCACAGTACCCTGATCTTGATCTGATGAGTTGCCTGTTGTCCTAGACTCCAGTTGACCTCAATCTGGCGTTCTGGATCACTTTTTAGCACATATTTACAGTCCCGACGGTGGATGGTAACTCCCCGGCCCCTGGTAATGAAACCGATGACCGGATCACCCGGGAGTGGATTGCAACATTTGGCAAAGTGAACCATGACGTCATCAATGTCTTTTATGCTAATCCCCTCGTTGCTCTGCCGCTTTTTCTTCTGCCGACTTTCTTCCTTGTTCTTCTTCTCCTGCCGGCCGCTTTTCCTGAGTTCCGGATAAAGCTTGTAAATAATCTGCAACGCCGATATTTTTCCCCTGCCAATGGCTGCCAACAGATTTTCGGCATTGCTCAGGGAAAACTGGGAGGCCACTTCATCAAACTTTTTTTGTTTGAAATTCTTGTTGAAGGACAGTTTGTGCCGGAAAAATTCGCGTTCGCATAATTCTCTTCCCAATTCAATACTGCGTTGCTCCTCCTCTTTTTTTATCCAGTGACGAATTTTATTGCGCGCCTTACTGGTTTTGACAAAGTGAAGCCAGTCTTTATTCGGGTGCTGCTTATTGGAGGTGATGATTTCCACTACTTCGCTGGTTTTCAGCTCGTATTTCAGCGCTACCATCCTGCCGGAAACCTTGGCTCCGGCGCAGTGGTCACCGATATTAGAGTGAATACTGTAGGCGAAATCGACGGGGGTTGAGCCTTTGGCCAGTTCTTTAACCGCTCCCTGGGGGGTGAACACGTAGACCGAATCGGCAAAAAGATCAATCTTGACCGATTCGAGGAATTCTCCGGCATTGCTGACGTCACCCTGCCATTCAACGACTTGGCGCAACCAGTCAAGTTGTGAACGCTCATCGTCATCCAGTTTATAGTTTTCTTTGTATTGCCAGTGGGCGGCAATTCCCATCTCGGCAATTCGGTGCATTTCTTCCGTGCGGATCTGCAGTTCGATTTGTTCGGCGTCAGGACCAATGACCGTCGTGTGCAGGGACTGGTAGAGGTTGTTTTTCGGCATAGCAATAAAGTCTTTAAATCTACCGGGAACCGGCAGCCAGAGGGAGTGGATGATGCCTAAGACCGCGTAACAATCCTTGACCGAATGGACAATAATCCGGAAGGCCAGGATATCATAAATCTGTTCAAAGGTGATATTCTGATGGACCATTTTCTGGTAGATGCTGTAGAGGTGCTTTAATCGGCCGGCGACGGTCCCCTCAATTTTATGGTGATGGAGGTTACGTTCGATAATCTTGATGACTTTACTAATATACTCTCGGCTTTCTTCCTTCTTTCGGGATATTTTTTGTTCCAGCTCGGCATAGATAACCGGTTTAAGGTAGCGCAGTGAGAGATCTTCAAGCTCTTGTTTAATCCAGGAAATTCCCAGCCTGTTTGCCAGGGGGGCATAGATATCCATGGTTTCCTGGGCAATAGCCTGTTGCCTTTCTGGCCGCTGGAACTGCAGAGTACGCATGTTATGAAGCCGGTCGGCAAGTTTGATGATCAGCACCCGGATGTCCTTGACCATGGCCAGAATCATCTTGCGGAAATTTTCGGCCTGCCTTTCTTCGGAAGTTTTAAAACTGATTTTGCTGATTTTGGTTAACCCCTCCACCAGGGTGGTTACCTCTTCACCGAAACGGGCCGACAGCTCTTCCACCGACGTTAGGGTGTCTTCCAGGGTGTCATGCAGGAGTCCGGCGGTGACGCTGGCCGCATCCATTTTAAGATCAGTGATGATGTTAGCCACTTCCAGGGGGTGAATCAGGTAGGGTTCACCAGAAAGCCGCACCTGTCCCTTGTGGGCCAAGGCGCTATAGACATAAGCCTTGCGGATATTGTTGAGATCGGCACCGGGGTTGTATGCCTGAACTTTATCCAGAATATCATTGAGGCGGGTCATGGTGTTCGCATGGTTTTAAGGCTGCCAGTTACGGACAAAGGCATCCGGAATTCCCAGCTGCTTGATCGAACGTAGGGCACTGCGAGGGTAATGATTAAAAGAAAAGCCATCAACCAGCAGGATATGGTGAGGTACGTTGACTGGTTCATGGAAAACCACCGGGGTAAATTTTCGGGAGCGGTATTGACTGATCTTTTCCCTGGCGGTAGTCTGGTAGTAAAATGAGCCGACATTGACATAAAACTGGTTGCCGCGGCGGCAGGGGAAGGGGTCATCCCCCCATTTGTCAATAGTTCTGATGATTTTTCGGGCACTTGCAAGGGTTGGATATGGTCCCAGAAAAACCCGGTGCATGGGGAGCAATCTCTTCCTGGTGGTTACAAAAGAAGCATAACCATGGTCTTGCAGGATCTGTTGGTAATTTTTCAGGGTCTCAGGGAAAATAAAAATACCAACCTGGATAACATAGGCTTTTTCTCCTGGCGTTGCGGCCACTTTCCTGGCCGCTGGGGGTTTGACTATTGTTGATTGTTTGGTTTTTGTCGATTGTTTGTCCATTGGCGATTTCTGGCCAGCGATTGCAGGGACAGTGGTGGTGGCTGATGCTTGCGCCACCGGGTTTCCCACGGGTTTTGCTGCTGGGAGCTGTTGTTGTCGCTCAGGTTTGGCTGTTTTTTTCCCGGCTGCCGCTTTGTTGCAGGTTCCGGCTGTTGTCGTTGTCGGTTCAATCGGCGTGACCACTGCAGTTTTTTCCTGTATAGGCGGTATTGCAGGTGGCGTGGGCGATTCCTTTTCCATTCCCACCGGATTTTTTTCCACCATTACTTTTACTTCGGGAGGGTGGGGAGCAGAAACCGGTGGTTCCGGCTTTTTTTCAGTACTTCTGCTGATCGTGGCATCAGGACTTTTGGCTGAGATTGCAGGTGGTGATGAAAGTTCAATGGTTGGCGAAGTGATGGTTTTCCGGGGTATGCGAACCGGGGAAAAAGTCAGAAAGTAGTAAACCCCGATCAGAGTAAACAGTACCAGAATTATTTCATAGCGAAGCAATGATTCCAGTAGCTTACCCTTTGGTTTTTTGGCCATATACATATCACGGGCCTTCTGGCAGCCGATTTCCTTCGGCAGCCAGAAGGCTGAGAGTTAAAGGGATCAAAACATTTATTCTCACAGAGAGCACTAAGAACTCAGAGAAAAATCTGAATGACCTTTTCTTCGTGCTACGAAAACATACCGGACAGTCTTGATTATTAGCTATTTTCCTGTTCGATCCCTGCTTCTTTGATAATCTTTTCCGCCAGATGAGACGGGACTTCATCATAGTGAGAAAATTTCATCGTAAACATGCCCCGGCCACCGGTCAAAGAGCGTAAATTAGGAGCATATTTCAATACTTCAGCCATGGGAACGCTGGTCTTGATAATTTGGCTGTTGGCCATTGGCTCAACCCCGTTCACTTTCCCCCGGCGGCTATTCAGGTCACCAATAATGTCACCCATGTAATCATTGGGAACCGTTACTTCCATTTCCATAATGGGTTCGAGCAAAACGGGTTTGGCATCTTTCACTCCTTTTTTAAAACCCATGGAAGCGGCAATTTTAAAAGCCATTTCCGAGGAATCAACTGAGTGGTAAGAACCGTCATAAAGGGTTATTTTAAGATCTACTACCGGATAGCCGGCAATAACGCCGCCAGCCATAGCTTCAACAACTCCCTTTTCAACCGCCGGGATATACTGGCGGGGGACAACGCCACCGACAATGTTGTCAACAAACTCAAAGCCGCCGCCACGGGGCAGGGGAGCAATCTCCAGCCAGGTGTCAGCATACTGACCATGGCCACCAGATTGCTTCTTGTGTTTGCCCTGGACTCTTACCGTTCCCCGGATGGTTTCTTTGTAAGGTACTTTAGGCTCCTGCATCAGTACTTCAACGCCATATTTGCGTTTAAGTTTGTCAACCGTGACTTCCACATGAACCTGTCCCATGCCGGAGATGACCAGCTCCTTGGTCTGGGGGTTACGGGTAATCTGGATAGTGGGATCTTCAGCCTGGAGTTTATGGAGGGCGGCCGTCAGTTTTTCCTCATCTCCCTTGGATTTAGGCTGCAGGGAGAAGGAAATAACCGGTTCCGGAATTTCCAAACCGGCATAGCGGATAGGTTCTTTTTCATTACAGAGGGTGTCCCAGGTGGTGGTTTCCTTCAGCTTGGCAACCGCGATAATATCGCCGGGGATGCATTCTTCGATGGGCTTTTGCTTACTCCCCTCTATTTTCAGCAGCTGGCCGATACGTTCCTTCTTGTCTTTGTTGACATTGAGACAGGCGGAATCTGAATGCAGTGTGCCGGAATAAACCCGGAAAAGTGAAAGCTGGCCGGTAAACGGATCAGTGATGCTTTTGAAAACCAGTCCGGAAAATGGCTGGTCAGCACCTACCTGTCGAATTATTTCCTCATCGGTTTTTGGATCAAAACCATAAACTTCTCCTCTCTCGACCGGAGAAGGGATGCAGATAGGAAGATAATCCAGTAACTGGGCAATACCAATATTTTTTAAAGCTGAACCGCAGACGACCGGAATAAATTTTCCGGTTATGGTTCCTTCATGGAGGGCGTCATGAATTTCCTGCTCAGTTATTTCCTCTCCCCCCAGGTATTTTTCAATCAGTTCGTCATCGGCTTCAACCACCCGTTCGATCATTTTTTCCCGTTCACTCATGACCTCGTCCTGCATGTCAGCGGGGATATCGATGACTTTGAAATTGCCACTCTGGTCATTGGCATAGCTGTAGGCTTTCAGTTTGATCAGGTCCACAATTCCTGAAAATGAGTCTTCCAGGCCAATGGGTAGTTGCAGGACGGCGGTGTTGCATTTAAAGGTTTTTTCCATTTCATCAATGGCCCGGAAAAAACTGGCCCGTTCCCGATCCAGTTTACTGATGAAAGCAATCTTGGGCAGCTCGAATTCTTCAGTAAATTTCCAGACAGCTTCAGTCTGTACTTTTACCCCGGAGATAGCACTGACGATGAGAACCGCGCCGCCGGCAATTCGCATACAGGAGCGGGTATCCATGATGAAATTGGCATACCCGGGAGTGTCAATAATATTGACATGCTTTCCCTGCCAGTCAAGATGATGAATGGACGAAGAAATAGTAATATTCCGTTTGATTTCCTCAGGTTCGTAATCCAGAACGGAGGTGCCCTGATCTACGCTCCCCAGGCGATCAGTGGCTTTGGCAGTAAAGAGCATGGCTTCCGCCAGGGAGGTCTTCCCGGCTCCACCATGGGCGATGATGGCAACATTTCGGATGTCTTCAGATTTATAGGCTTTCATATTTTCTTCCTTTTCTCCTTTCCACGGCAGAATAAGCTCGACAATTGATATTCACCCACTACTTTTTTTGCCGTTAAAAGTCAAGGTTTTAGTTCTTTTCATGTATCAGATTTGGGTTGCTTTACCCGTCTGCATCAGGCACAATAGAGATGTCTCTTCAACATGACTGTCAAGATGACAGTGCGAGGAGCGAAAAACTTGGAAAAGGAGTAAAGAAAAATGGCTTCGAGCGTCTATTTTGCTGATCTGCGGACCTCAGTGCGGAATAATCTTTTTGCCAAAATTAAGCAGTTACTGAACAAACTGGAATTGTCGGACAGTGTGCGGACCAATACCATGACGGCCATAAAAATCCATTTTGGTGAGGAAGGGAATGCTTCATTTATCCGGCCACTTTTTGTCCGTCCGGTAGTGGAAATGGTTAAAGAGCTGGGAGGGAAGCCATTTGTTACTGACAGTAATACGTTGTATGTGGGCTCCCGCAGTGATGCGGTTACCCATTTGCAGACCGCAGCCCGTCATGGTTTCAATTTGACCGTGTTGGATGCCCCGGTGATCATTGCCGATGGTCTGCGGGGTAACAGCTCGGCTGCCGTCAGGATTGAAAAAAAACATATTGAGACCGCTAAAATTGCCCAGGAAATTGCCAATGCGGAGGCGATGGTGGTCATGAGCCATTTCAAGGGCCATGAATTGCCCGGCTTTGGGGGGGCGTTGAAAAACCTGGGGATGGGTTGTGCCTGCCGGGAGGGGAAATTGCAGCAGCATTCCAATATCAGCCCCAAGGTTACCCGGCGCAAATGTATTGGTTGTGGAGAATGCCAACGCTGGTGCCCGGCTGGGGCCATTACCATCACTGAAGAAAAAAAGGCTGTTATTGATCCGGAAACTTGCATCGGTTGTGGTGAGTGTATTGTTGTCTGCCCCCAGCAGGCGGTTGCCATTCGCTGGAATGAAACTATTCCGGTTTTCCAGGAAAAGATGGTGGAATATGCTTACGCTGCCTGCGCCGGAAAACGGGAAAATGTGCTTTTCCTGAATTTCGTTGTCCAGGTGAGCCCGGCCTGTGATTGTTACAGTCATAATGATCAGCCAGTTGTTCCTGATATCGGGATTTTGGCTTCCCGTGATCCTGTCGCCCTTGACCAGGCTTGTGCCGACTTGGTTAATGCGGCTCCGGGGATTGCCGGGAGTGCCCTGGGAGACAATATTGATTCGGGGGTTGATAAATTTCAGCTGCTTTACCCGAAAGTGGACTGGCGGATACAGCTGCAGCACGCAGAGGAAATCGGTCTTGGGGTCAGGGAGTATGTCTTGGAGCGACTGTAGGCTACCTTTAAAAATGGCCTTTTTGCTCGATTACGGCGTTAGGCTCAAATTATAATCTTCAAAATATGAAATATATTCCTGCACAGCAGTGTCCGGCTAGAAAGTTGCGTACTGTCAACCGGAGCTGATTTCAGCGCTTTTTGGCGCTTGATTGCCTGTTTTTCCAGCGGCTCATTATGCTAAAGTTGCCAAACTCGCCCTGTAGGGCTCAAACATGGCAACTTTCACGCTCCAATCGCCAGGAAAAGCAACGGGCTACCCTCACGATGTCGCGCTTGAAACAGCACCGGTTGCCGATATTGAACACGACGTAAAAAGCATACCGGACAGTACTGATTCCTGTGGTTATAATTTTCGCCTGCCTTGTACTCAAACAAAAATTCTAATTTTTCAAGACAGCCTTATAGTATTATTCCCGAAAAAACTTCAGGGATAATACTTGATTTTTTTCTGTGATTAGTGTATCAAATCACGCTTTACTTCCCCTTGCTCCGGTTTGGGGCTATTTTAAACTCATAAGGAGGAATTGGTTACATGGCAGAGGAAATGAGAAAGTATGAGCTCCTTTACATCCATCCGGGGACCTTGGATGATGGAGGGGTTAAAAAGGTTGATGACCGATTGGTGGAGATTGCTGAGCAGCTTGGGGCCAGGCTTTTTTACCGGGATGACTGGGGGGTAAAACCTCTTGCTTATCGGGTGAAAAAGTATCTGGAAGGACGTTATATCCTGATGCGTTTTGCCGCCACGATTGAATGCCTGCAGGAATTTGAGCGTCATCTGAAAATTATGGATGAGGTTATCAAGTTTATTACCGTTCGCCTGCCGGATGATTATGACGAAAGCAAAGATCAGCCTGCTGAACCGGATGAAGTTGTGGAAGAGCCGGTGGTAACTGATGATGTGAAGGCTGAAGTGGAGGAGGAAACTCCGGTTGTGGCTGAAGTTGCAGAGACCAAAACCGAAGCCGAGGCTGAGACGAAATAGTAGAAGTAGAATTGATACTTGATGATTCAAGTTGAAGATTGAGAGGTAGTAATGGCTTTCCAAAGAGGTAAAACTAATCGTCCGCAGCGGCGGCGCCGGGCATTCGTGAGCCGGAAGAAATATTGTCGTTTTTGTGCCGACAGCTCAATAAAAATTGATTATAAAGATATTCGCTTGTTGCGTTATTATGTTAGTGAGAAGGGAAAAATTGTCCCAAAGAGGATATCCGGGACCTGTTCCAGTCATCAGCGTGAATTGTCGACGGCCATAAAGAGGGCCAGGAATATTGCTCTGCTGCCTTTCGCGCAGATGACTCCTAAACCGATGTAGTGGTTGTAATCAGGATTTTTGCTGAAAATCTAAGGTTGTTTGCTCATAAGACAGAATTGTGGTAACTGACTATTCCTTTCCTTCCAGGATGTTTATTCTGGGGGTTGTTGTGACGACCTGCTTTTTTATCGCTGCAGTTGCCGTTCCGTTCCTTGGTTTTGTGCCGGGTTTGTTAACTATGGTTCCAGCGGTATATTTGGGTGTATCGACCCGGTATCGATGGCTGCCCTTGTCTATCGTGGCCCTCAGCACGGTGCTTTTATACCTGTTTTTTCACCAGGGTGGGCCGGTATTGGGTTATCTGCTTGAATACGGTCTTCCGGCCGTGATGCTGAGTGAAGTGGCCCGCAAGCACTCTACCCGGTTGCGGGTTATGGCGGTGGCTGCTGGCGCCTGTGTCGGTATTGTTCTGCTGGCTGTTTTTTTCTACGCCTTTCAGTCGTCGATGACTCCTATGACGGTGGTGCAACAGGCTTTCCAGGCAAACCTTGAGATGGTGCAACAGGTGTACCAGGATATGGGCATGGCAAAAGAGCAGCTGGCCTTTTTGCATGATTCCTCTCCGGTGTTGGGGTATTGGGTGGGTATGTTGTTCCCCTCCCTGTTTTTTGGCGCTTACTTTTCACTCAATGGCTTGACTATGGTGATGGTCAGTTTGCTGGGTCGTTGGCGCCATACTTCCATCAGTTGGGGCAAAGGTTCTTTATTCGAGAACTTTGCTGTTTACCAGCAGACTATCTGGATTTTGATTGGTTTGTGGGTGGCAGTGCTGCTTCCAAGGGTCCCGGAACTAATCAGGTTCTTTCTTTTTAATGGCATTGTTGTCCTGGTATTCTTTTACCTTCTCCAGGGAATGGCCATTATCCATTGTTACCTGAAAAAATTTCAGGTGGGAGCCGGCGGCCGGGTTTTTATCTACTTTCTGCTTTTTGCGTTTCACTTTTTGTTGGTGGCCGTAGCAATGATCGGCTTGTTTGATATGTGGGTGGATTTTCGCAAGTTTGTCCGGCAAGTCAAGAGCTAGAAAATATCAGTCCGTTTTCACCGGGCTGTTTGTTAATGTATCCTAAATTGAGCGGTTAGTTTTTAGCCGTTAGCTACTGGTTCAATGATTACAGGATCTTTACGATTACGAACTGTCATCTGTCAGGTCTTATTGTTCATGAACGTAATGTCTTGATTTTTTGAAGCTAAATGCTGATAGCTAACTGCTAATCGCTTAGCTTAGGTGTATATAGCCAAGTTTTTCTATTTTTTGGAGGATAAGTACAATGAAAGTTATTTTACAGGAGCCGGTAGATCGGCTTGGTAATGTTGGAGATCAGGTTTCAGTTGCTAATGGTTATGCCAGGAATTATCTGATTCCCACCGGATTGGCCATTGAAGCGAATGAAGGCAATGTGAAATACCAGAAACATCATCAGCGAGTGTTGGAAAAGAAACGGGGTCGTCTGCAGGCTAAAGGTGAAGAACTCAAAAAACGGATTGAATCAATTTCTCTGGATTTTGAGCGAAAAGTTGGTGAAAAGGGTAAACTTTTTGGTTCAGTAACCAATAAAGATATTGCCGATGCCCTGCTGGAAAAGGGCATTGAGGTTGACCGACGTAAAATCGACCTGCCGGAGCTGATTAAAGGGGTGGGTAGTTATGTCGCCGTTGTGGTTCTCCAACCGGGAATTGCGGCTGAAATTGTGGTTCGGGTAGCGGCTGATCTTGAAAGTCAGGCACTGTTGGTTGCAAAAGAGGCAGATGAGTCTGATTCTGCCCCCGTGGAGATGGCTATTGCTATTGAAGAAAAAGCGGATGATGAAGCTGTTGAGCAGGACCTTTAGTTCTGACTGGGAAGTTCTTGGTCGGAAATGAATAAAAATATTTTTTCAGCCGGGGAGTTACGATGTAACTCCCCGGTTTTTCGTCCCCCCTTTTTTGACAATTTCATTTTGATATGTTAGATTTAAAATAAGATCAAGGCCGTTCATCTCCCATGGTTGCTTGAGAAAAAAATCCTCTTATAACATGGTGATAGTGCCTATCTGACAATTTGTTCCTCATTTTTTTTAGGACGGGATGCATGGCTCGGGAAGCTGCTGAGAATAAACTATCTCCCAAACTTCCACCTCAGAATATCATGGCTGAGCAGGCTGTTTTGGGGGGAATAATGCTGGATAATATGGCCATTAACAAGGTCATGGATATTCTGGATGCCACTGATTTCTATCGGGAGGCCAGTCGGAAAATCTACCAGGTGATGATCGATCTGTCGCTTAAAGGGGAGGCTATTGACCTGGTTACGGTTGTTGAGCGTCTGCGGGTCAGGGAGAAACTTGATCAAGTGGGGGGGATTACCTATTTGACCATGCTGGTAGATAGCATCCCAACGGCTGCCAATATCATTTCCTATGCCAGGATTATCAAGGAGAAATCCATCCTGCGTTTGATGATAGATGCGGCTACCTCCATTGTTGGCCGCTGTTATAATGATATTGATGATGTTGATGAGTTGGTTGATGAGGCGGAAAGAACCATCTTTGAAGTGGCTGAAAAGCGGGTTAATCCAGCCTTTTCCCCCATTGAAACGATTGTAAAGGATAGTTTTAAGGCAATAGAAAGACTTTATGAAAGTCCGGACCTGATTGCCGGGGTGCCGTCAGGGTTTACCGATCTGGATAAAATGACCACTGGTTTTCAGAATTCCGATCTGATTATTATTGCCGGTCGTCCAAGTATGGGTAAAACTGCTTTTGCCCTTAATATTGCCCAATATGCGGCGATTTCCGGTGAGAGACCTGTAGCTGTTTTTTCGCTGGAGATGTCCAAAGAGCAGTTGGTTATCAGGATGCTATGTTCTGAAGCTGAAGTTGATGCCCATAAATTGAGAAGTGGTTTCCTGGCCCGGACAGATTGGCCGAAATTGACGCGGGGTGCCGGAATCCTGTCTGAAGCCCCTATTTTTATCGATGATACACCGGCCATGACGGTTCTGGAAATGCGGGCGAAGGCCAGGAGGCTGAAAGTGGAACAGAATCTTGGCTTGATTATTGTTGATTATCTCCAGCTTATGCGTGGTCATCGGAACATGGACAGCCGGGAGCGGGAGATATCGGAAATTTCACGCTCACTGAAAGCATTGGCCAAAGAATTGAATATTCCTGTTATTGCGCTTTCCCAGCTTAACCGGGGGGTTGAAAGCCGGCAGGATAAACGGCCCCAGCTTTCAGATTTGCGTGAATCGGGGGCTCTTGAGCAGGATGCCGATGTCATTCTCTTTGTCTATCGGGATGAGGTTTATGATAAGGATAATACTGATAATAAGGGCATGGCGGAAATAATAGTCGGAAAACAGCGTAATGGGCCGGTGGGAATTGTGCGCTTAAGATTTCTGCATCAGTTTACCGCCTTTAAAAATTTGGACCAGCGATTTGATGATCTTATGGCCAGTGAGATTGAAGGTGCCGATGACTTTGCTTATTTTGATAAGACGAAAGAATGATGATGGCTTCGTAAAAGCTCCATCTTCTCTTTTATGCTGCAACCTTCGTCATTGTAGCGTACGGTAAAGTACGCCTCATGACTCAGGTTTTGCGCCGTGAGCGACAGCGAGGAAGTACTCTTGGGGTGCATGTCTCGAATATGAAGCTTTTGCTTTGCCATCGGTTTTGTGACTTTTCACGAAAGCATCGAGAATGAAACAGAAAAACAGACGGATAATGTATAAAAAAGAATGGTGGATAATCTTTTTTATCCTCGGATTCTTTTTTATTAATTATCCTATTATGCATATTTTCAACAAGGATTACCAGATATTTGGTTATCCTGCCTTCTTTCTCTACCTGATGGTGGGGTGGCTATGCTCAATTATGGTAATTTTTTTTTATGTCTGGTTGGCTGAACATGAAGAATGAGACTCAACTTTCTGAAAGAGTCCTTAGTTGCTCTGAAAACAGTCCTGTCTGTCGCCGTGCCTGCCGGCAGGCTGGGCGGACACGGCTGAAAGAAATTTACAGGTGATGTATCTCTGGTAATGCAAGTTAAAAAGTTGAGATGAGAGCTGTACAGCCTGACATGGCTTGGGATAATGACGGTTTGGAGGGTTGGAAATGTTAAATTATCGCAAAAAAATCCTGGTGGCCGTTGATGGCTCAGCAGTTTCCGACAAAGCGGTGTATGAAGCTGTCTGGATGGCTGGTTGTTCTAAAGCTGCCTTTCCTAATAAAGTTTATGCCGTTTTTTCCAAGGTGGTTCATTCCGATGATTACCTTGATATGTTTCCCACTTCTCCCCGTCCTGTGGTCGGTGAAGACGATCGCTGTTGGGAGGAAATTATTGAGATGGTTTTCCTGGTGGCGAGGAAACTGGCCCGGGAAAATGGGGTGGAACTGGAAACCCGGGTGGTTTCCGGATCTCCGGCAGATAGTATCATCAGGCTGGCCAGGGAAATTGACGCGGATGTCATTGTTATCGGTGGCACCGGCAAAGGCCGGGTGGCCAGGAGCTTGTTGGGAAGCGTATCTGCTGAAGTTATGAATAAGGCTCCCTGCAGTGTTTATCTGGTAAGGGCCTGACAAATTTATCCTTGACGTAACACCAGGGGACTTTTAGGAGTATAAAGAATTCCACTCTCATCGCGGAGGCTGCCGATATAGGTAATGCCGGCCTGCTCCAGGATTTTTACGGCGTTATTCGTCGGGGCTGAGATGGAGAGTGCCAGCGGAAAACCGGCCTTGACGATCATCCAGGCAATGGCAATGTTGATCCGGCCACTGAAGACAGCGATCAGCTCTCTCCGCACTAATTCATGTTGCAGACAAAATCCTAATGCCTTATGTAAAGCGTGGGTCCGGCTGGCGTCTTCCTGACAGGTGAGTAATTTTCCTTCCCGGTTGAATAAACCTACGGCATGCGCGGCCCGGGAACTGGCGTAAAGCTCCTGATGGGCAGTCATGATTTGAGGGAATCGTAAGAGTTCCCCAAAGGAGAATTCTGTATACAAGCAGGCAGGTGCCGTTTCAGTCCGGCTGAGTGTCTGCCGCATATCCACCGTTGTCGGGGGGGTAAAGGATGTTTTAATCCCCGGAACCATGATAGTCATGGTGTCCTCATCAATGTTTCCCTGCTTCTTTCCAGCCCCGGGATATAACTGAATATCGTCGATTTCAGTGGCAGAGGTTATGATTCCCTGGGCAAAAAGGATGCCGATCGCCATGAGCTCATCATCAATGGGCGTTCGGCTGGTGCTCAGGAAGGGCTGGTCGTTGACGATTATCTTCAGGGGAATTTCGTTGATCAATGGCAGGTTGGTGGCTTGGGGTTCGCGGCTGTCCTGGTAGCGGATGACAGGGCATTGACTGCTTGCGGCTGAGAAAGTGGTCATTGAAGGTGGCCTTTTAAATATCTAAGGCGGGCTGCTCCTGCAACCCAAAAGAAATTTACCGGGATGTTCCGGCATGGCTATCGCTCATTCTTGCCGGCCGTCTCGGTTAACAAAATATTATTAGCACAAAAAGTATACTGGACAACAGGGATAAATAAGAATTATTAATCTTTTTTGGCCGCAAAGATTTTCCTGCTTATAGGTGGTGTTCTTCCAGAATTCCGACATTAAGGTCCTATATTTTGTCAACTGAAGTTACTTCAGGCGCTTTTTTGCGCTCGATTACCTGTTTTTTCAACGACTCATTACGCTGAAATTGCCAAACTCGCTCTTTCGGCTCAAACAGGTCAATTTCTGCGCTCCATTCGCCGGAAAAAACAACGGTATCTCACGATGTCGTGCCGGAAGTAACTTCAATTGGACATCCTGCAAAAGTTTCCTTATATTGGAATTCCAGTTTCTTGACAGTAACCGGGCAATTTGTTAGATGAATCAGCACTTGTGGGATACCTATTATATGTCCCTGGCCCTTGATGAGGCGAGGCAGGCTTTTTTGCTCGGAGAAACCCCGGTTGGGGCCTTAGCAGTGCGTGGGAATGAAATTATTGCCCGGGGGGGGAATCTCAAGGAACAGAAACGGCTGGCTTTTTCCCATGCCGAGCTGGAAGTGATGACTCAGGCCAGCCGGGTGGTGGGTGACTGGCGCTTGTCGGAAGTGACCCTTTATGTGACTCTGGAACCCTGTATTATGTGTGCGGGTGCCATGTTGCAGGCCCGATTGAAGCGACTGGTGTATGGTTGTGCCGATCCCAAAGCCGGGGCCATTGAATCACTGTATTCCCTGGCTGAAGATAGCCGCTTGAATCATCAGATTTCAGTCAGCAGCGGGGTTCTGGCCAGCCAGTCACGAAAAATGTTGCAGCAGTTTTTTCAATTATTGAGAATGAGAAACAAACTATCGAAGAAAGGTTAGGTGAACAATGAGTAAGATGGATAACTATCACGTGAAGGATTTGAACCTGGCGCCGGAAGGGCGGCTGCGGATTGAATGGGCGGGCCAGAATATGCCGGTGCTGGAACTTATTAATGAGCGGTTCAAAAAGGAAAAACCCCTGGCTGGAGTTCGCCTTTCCGCTTGCCTCCATGTGACTACGGAAACGGCCAACTTGGCTATTACCTTGAAGAATGGCGGTGCTGATCTGGTTTTGTGTGCCTCAAATCCATTGAGTACCCAGGATGATGTGGCTGCTGCCCTGGTTGCTGACCATCAAATTCCGGTTTATGCCATTAAAGGCGAAGACAATGTTACCTACTATGAACATCTTCGAGCGGCGTTGGCACATTTCCCCCTGATTACCATGGATGACGGGGCTGACCTGGTTTCATCCCTCCATTTTATCGCCCTGGATAAACTGGCGGAGGTTAATCCGGTAGTTAGAACCTGGGCTGAAAAGCTGGCTGTTGATGAGCGGCAGAGGTTGATCTCCGGAGTTATTGGTGGGACCGAAGAAACCACTACCGGGGTGATCAGATTGAAAAGTATGGAGCGTGACGGGGTTTTGTGCTTTCCGGTGGTCGCGGTCAATGATGCTAGTACCAAGCATTTTTTTGACAACCGCTACGGAACCGGGCAAAGTACTCTGGATGGCATCATCAGGGCCACCAACCGTTTGCTGGCTGGCAGCACGTTTGTAGTTTGTGGTTATGGTTGGTGTGGTAAGGGCCTGGCCATGCGGGCTAAGGGTATGGGAGCGAATGTGGTGGTTACTGAGGTCGATCATCTGGCGTCCCTGGAAGCAGTTATGGATGGATTTCGGGTTATGCCGTTACTGAAAGCGGCTGAAATAGGCGATTTTTTCTGTACGGTTACCGGTGATATGCATGTTATTGATCAGGCCCATTTTGCGGTGATGAAGGATGGGGCGATTGTTGCCAATTCCGGTCATTTTGATGTGGAAATTAATTTGGATGCCCTGGCGGAGATGGCTACAAACCGACGAAATATCCGTGAATTTGTCGAAGAATTCACCCTTGAGGATGGGCGCCGGATTAATGTTTTAGGTGAAGGCCGGCTGGTAAACCTGGCAGCGGCCGAAGGACACCCTGCGAGTGTCATGGACATGAGTTTTGCCAATCAGGCTCTGTCGGCCGAATATATGCTGCAAGAGGCTAAAATCCTGAAACAGAAAGTTTATGCGGTTCCCCGGGAAATTGACCTGCGCATTGCGGCCTTAAAACTGAAAGCCATGGGGATTGAAATTGATACCTTGACGCCGGAGCAGGAAAAATATCTCAATAGTTGGGAGCTTGGAACCTGAGCTGATATGACAGCATTTCATTGTGGCTACGTGGGAATCTTCGGCCGTCCCAATGTTGGGAAGTCAACCTTCCTCAACCAGGTTCTGGGGGAAAAAATTGCCATAGTTACGGCGAAGCCCCAGACCACCAGGAATCGGATTGTCGGGATTAAAAATCATGAAAATGAACAGTTGATTCTGGTTGATACGCCGGGAATTCATCGGCCGCGAGGTTCCCTGAATCAGGCCCTGATGGACTGTACCATGAGTGTTTTGCGGGATGTGGATGTGAGTCTCTTTTTATTTGCGGCTGACCAGGACACCCTAAGCCCCGGCGAAAAGGATTTATTGACTATCCTGGTGCGGGAAAACCGGCAGTTTATTCCCGTTATCAATAAGATTGATCTGGTTGACCGGCAGGTTGATGATTTGCCCTTAACTCAGCAGATTGTTAAATATCTTCCCGGGCAAAAGAGTCCGATCCAGTCAGTTTCCGCTTTGACCGGGGAGGGAGTTGAACCGCTGGTTGAAAAACTATGCCGATTTCTTCCTGAGTCACCACCTCTTTTTCCCCAGGATGCCAATACGGAAATCAGTGAGCGTTTCTGGGTTCAGGAGGTGGTGCGGGAGAAGATTTTTCAGTTTACCCATCATGAGGTGCCCTATTCAACCGCGGCGATGATTGACTATTTTCATGACCGGGAAACCAGGTTATCAATCGGGGTGACGATTTTTGTGGAGCAGCCTTCACAGAAGGGGATTATTATCGGTCGCCAGGGACGGATGTTGAAGACTATTGGGACGGCGGCCCGTAAGGAAATTGAGGCATTGGTTGGGATTCCGGTTTTTTTGGAATTGTGGGTATCGGTGGAAAAGAACTGGACTAAAAACCCGGCGGCCTTAAAGCGGTTTGGTTATCGGTAAATGGTGATGGCTTCGTAAAAACTCCATCTTCTTCGTTATGCTGCAACCCTCGTCATTATAACGTACTGTAAGTACGCCTCATGACTAAGGTTTTGCCTGCCTCGAATATGAAGCCTTTACTGTGCCAGGCAGGCCATGGACGGCCGGTGGGAATGAGTTGGAGCCATGCCCGGACATCATCAAAAATAATTACTTACTTTCCAGATGTTGGGCCGCCAAAGCGGATTGAGAACGCTTTTTACGAAAGCATCAGTGCCGAATCTGAAAAATTTCTTTTTGTGAATGTAAACGTAACAGACGGAACAAAAATGGATACTGCACAGGTAAAAATGTTTTCCCGACAGCGGTTGGAAGATATTATCGCCGGGATGGCCGGTCGGCGTATCATGGTCATCGGTGATGTCATGGTGGATCAGTTTATCCGTGGTGCTGTCGAGCGGATTTCTCCTGAAGCTCCGGTGCCAGTGGTTCAGGTGCAAAAGGAACAGAGTCTGCCGGGTGGAGCGGCAAATGTGGTTCGTAATCTGGTGGCCATGGGTGTCCGAGCGGAAATTGTTTCGGCCATTGGCTGTGATCATGAGGGAGAAGTCCTGGCTTCAATGTTGTCGGCAATGGATTGCCCGGCCGGCTATTTGGTCCGGGATGAAAAACGCCGGACCAGTGTCAAGACCCGGGTAGTTGCTCAGCATCAGCAGGTGGTGCGCTTTGATCGTGAAACTCTTGATCCACTCGATCCGGCAACTATTGATCAACTGCGGAAATCCATCCAGGAACTGACGCCGCGGATGGATGGAGTTATTGTTTCTGATTATGGAAAAGGGGTGGTCAATAAGCGTGTTTTTGAGGCGTTAGTTGACGGGTGTCAACAGGACGGTATTTTCCTGGCCGTTGATCCCAAAGTGAAGAATTTTTCTTTTTATCATGATCTGGATCTGATTACCCCCAATACCAGGGAAGCATCACAGGCCTGTGCTTTTTCCCTTGATACGCCGGCGGCGGTGGAAAAGTCAGGCGTTTTTATGAAGCAGCGGTTTCGCAGCGCCAGTGTTATTATTACCCGGGGAGAAGAGGGGATGGCGATTTTTCCGTCCGTCGGTGATATGTTGTTGTTACCCACCTTGGCCAAAGAGGTTTTTGATGTGACGGGAGCGGGTGATACGGTTATTGCCCTGGCGACGGCAGCGGCTCTGGTTCCTGGGGTTTCGCTGGTGGAAGCTGCCGGAGTTGCCAACCTGGCTGCCGGGGTGGCGGTGGGTAAATTGGGGACGGCCCAGGTTATGCCTGAAGAGATTATTGATTATCATCAGAAATTGTCGTTTTCCCAGAAAATGCCATGAACAGTAGTTCTATGTCCAATCTTCCTGAACCGGCTTTACTGCTGGTCAGTATCCTGGGGCGTAAAGATGAAAGGCTGCTGGCAGTTATCCCCGAGCTGGAATCCCGTTTTGGTCCCCTTGATTGTCTGACCCCTGAGTTGCCTTTTGATTTTAGTCCTTATTATGAGCGGGAAATGGGCCGTCCGCTCTGGCGTAGGTTGGCGGTTTTCGCCGAGCCGTTTCACCGTCAGCAGCTGCCGGCAGTGAAAAATCTAACCAATAAGATCGAATGCAAGCTGGCAGATCCTTCGGGTCGGCGAACGGTGAATCTTGATCCCGGCTACCTTGCCATCGAACATCTGGTGCTGGCAACTACCAAAAAATCATATCATCGTCCCTACCTGGGAGAAGGAATTTATGCGGATTTGACCCTTATCTATCAGTATGGGGGCTATCAGGCTTTGCCATGGACGTATCCGGATTATGCCAGTGAATACTATACCGGCTTTTTTGCCGATTTGAGGAGTAAACTGTTGTGGCTCAGGAAGAGAGAAAAATGGTGCCGGCAGTCCCATTCTGGAAAATGAATGGCAGTGGCAATGACTTCATCATGGTTGACAATCGGGAGGATGTTTTCCCGCATAAGAATCGAACAGCGCTGATTTCCCGCCTGTGCCGGCGACAGACTGGTGTCGGAGCCGACGGGATTATCTTGTTGGAAAATGACCAGGAGGTTGATTTCGTCTGGCGGTTTTACAATGCTGATGGTTCTGAAGCCGAGATGTGTGGTAATGGCGGCCGCTGTGCCGCCCGTTTTGCCTTTCTGCATGGTTTGGCCGGAACCCGGATGACCTTTCGCACCCTTGCCGGCTTGATAAAAGCTGAAATTCACCAGGAGCGGGTCAAACTGGAAATGTCACCGCCAGTAGATTTTTGCCGGGAGATTGTTCTTGAAGCCGGGGATGAAACCGTGACCCTGGATTTTATCAATACCGGCGTTCCCCACGCTGTACTCATTGTTGAAGACCTGGAAGCGGTCGGGGTCAGGGATCTGGGGCGTTTGCTTCGCTTTCATGGTCAATTTCAACCGGCGGGTACTAACGTTAACTTTATTTCCGTGGTTGACCGCCATAATCTGAAGGTGCGAACCTATGAGCGGGGGGTTGAGGATGAAACCCTGGCCTGTGGTACCGGTTCGGTTGCTGCCTGCCTGGTGGCCAGCGCCAGGGGACTGGTAGATTCCCCCACCCGGGTTGAAACCCGCTCGGGCGAAATATTGCTGGTCTATTATTGTCATGCTGATGCCGGTTTCTCGGAAGTTTTTCTTGAAGGGGATGCCAAAATAGTATATGAGGGAGTCATAGTGCCGGAGTTTTTATCGTAGCCCATTATTTTAAGGAGGATGCCCATGTTTTCTGGTTCCATGGTTGCCATTGTAACCCCGTTTGCCAACGGTAGTGTTGATCAACAGGCCCTGCGGGCTCTGGTTGAGTTTCACTTGCAAAATGGGACGGATGCCATTGTCCCTTGTGGGACTACCGGTGAATCTGCGACTTTGTCCCATGAGGAACACGATCAGGTAGTTGAACTGGTTATTGAAGCGGTTAACGGTCGGGTTCCGGTGATTGCCGGTGCCGGATCCAATAATACCGCCGAAGCCATCCGTTTGACCCGGCATGCTAAAGAAGCCGGTGCCGACGGGGTTCTGCTGATTACCCCTTATTATAACAAACCGACCCAGGAAGGCCTTTTTCAGCATTTTTCCGCCATTGCCGGCAAGGTGGAAATTCCCATGGTTCTTTACAATGTTCCCAGCCGGACCGGCACTGATATGCTGCCGTCAACAGTGGCCAGGCTGGCAAAAATACCGGAAATTGTCGGCATTAAGGAGGCTACCGGTTGTATGGGCCGGGCAACCGAGCTGGTTACTTCCTGTGGTCCTGATTTCTCGGTGATTTCCGGTGATGATGGAACTTTCTTCCCGATGCTCTGTGTTGGGGGCAAGGGAGTTATCTCGGTGACGGCCAATATTGTTCCTGATCTCATGGCATCACTGTATGATAATTTCGCTGCCGGGAATTATGACGCGGCCCGCGGGTTTCACCATCGGCTGTTGAAGTTGATCCAGGCCATGTTTATCGAGACTAATCCGGTGCCGGTAAAAGAATCGCTGGTGATGATGGGGAAGGTGCAACTTGAGCTGCGCCTGCCTCTTTGTCCTTTGTCCGAGGGTAGCCGGGAAACCCTCCGGAGTGTGCTGAAGGAGTACGAGCTTATTTCTTGAAATATTGTCAGTCCGAGATCTTTTTAGCCGGGATATTTTATCAGTATCCAATAAAAAAGCTGCCTCGGCAGCTTTTTTAGTGCCTTACAGGTCATTTAAGAGCACTTATTTGCGGGCCGTAAATTAAGTTATGGGTTGTGGGGTTAGCACCGCATTAGTCTAAATGGCAGCAGGCTGTGGGAAATAAACCTTTTTTCAGGGAGAGTGACAATGAAAATCGGGGTGATTGGTGCTGGAAGTTGGGGTACTGCCCTGGCCAATATGTTGGCCGGGAAGGGCTATCCCGTCACCTTATGGGCTTACGAAAAAGACCTGGTTGAGAGAATGAAGATAGCCCGGGAGAATGATTTGTTTTTGCCTGGTTTTATCTTGTCATCAAATCTTGATTTTACCACTGACCTATCCGCGGCGGTGAGCGGCAAAGAGATGGTGTTATTGGTTTCTCCGTCTCAGGTCATGCGTTTGGTGGTCCAGCAGGCCTTGGGAAATTTTAATCCGGAAAGTCTTATTGTGTCTGCCGCCAAAGGGATAGAGAATGGTACTCTGTTGACCATGTCCCAGGTATTGCGGGAGTTGCTGCCTCCATCCTGCCATCAGCGTCTGGCAGTGATTTCCGGTCCCTCCTTTGCTAAAGAAGTGGCTGCGGGAATACCGACGGCGGTGGTGGCGGCGGCGCCGCAACAGGATATTGCTGAACAGGTACAAAATATTTTTACCAATGCAGCCTTCAGGGTTTATACCAATAATGATATTCTGGGGGTTGAACTTTGCGGGGCGTTGAAAAACGTTATGGCGCTGGCGGCTGGTGTTTCGGATGGCTTGGGTTTTGGTCTCAATACCAGGGCTGCCCTGATCACCCGTGGCCTGGCGGAAATAAGTCGTCTGGGTCTGGTTCTTGGAGCCCAGGCTGCAACCTTTTCCGGGTTGGCCGGTATGGGTGATCTGGTTCTTACTTGTACAGGGGATCTTTCCCGTAACCGGTCAGTGGGGATAGCCCTGGGCCAGGGTAAAACCCTGGATGAAATTCTTAATGGCATGAACATGGTTGCCGAAGGAGTAAAGACCACTCTTTCTGCTTACCAGCTAGCTGAAAAGATTGGTATAGAAGTGCCGATTACCGAGCAGATGTATAAGATCCTCTATCAACAGAAAGATCCTCGGCAGGCGGTTACTGATCTGCTGGCTCGGGATCTTAAAGCTGAAGGTTGTTAGATGCATTGCCACGGAAACTATCGTTTCCAAGGCAATGCTTTCAGCCATCAGCGGTCGGCTGTCAGCAAAAAGTAAAATTGTTGTAACTATTCAGTACCTCTTTCCAAACTGTCTCGATTGGGGTCAGTGCTTGATGAGCGGCGGCAAGAAATCACCTTGAAACATCAGAATCCTGACCCGCCGGTTGGCAAGCTTTGACCCTGTCAGAGAAAGCGAAGCAAAGTTCGGCAGTTTTCACGGTAAATTAACTGCCAAAACCGCTACCTGAGTAGTTACAAATTTTTTACCTGTATGAAGTTTTTTTACCCAGGCCGATTTCAGCGCTTTTTGGTGCTCGATTGCCTGCTTTTCCAGCGGCTCATTACGCTAAAGTTGCCAAACTCGCACTTTGGTGACAGATTTGAAATCTGTCACCGCTCAAGCGCCCAAAACCGCTATGGGCCAAGCTCGAACATCCAGGGTAATTGTTCTATAAATGTGAAAAAATAAAGATAATAATATCAATAATTTGCAATTAGCTACGCGTAAATATTCGGCTACGTAAAACAATACTATCTGACAGCGGGTCATTAAGTTGGTTCGCTTCGCCCTGCTTCGCGAGGGGTCACATCTTGACAAAGGCTATTGAAAATCACCAATAAAAGCAGATATCACGATACGCCTTCGTCAAGAAATGACCCCAATCCCGGTAGTTCTAAAACAATACCGAATATTTACAGCTACGCAGAAGTATTGTCTGTGAAGTGGTTGGCAGTAAGTAGAAATTGAATTAATGAGTTGGGGGAGAATGAATGATTAAAATAGCCATGACCGGTGCACTGGGACGGATGGGGTCAGCCATGAGATCCCACTTAAAGAGCCAACCTGAGTTTAAACTGGTGCTGGCTGTCTCTCATCGACTGGGAAATCAGGAGTTGGACGCTGAACAGAAGCGGGAACTGGAAGACGTGCAGCTGGCGGGTTCTTTTTCGGCTGTTGATCCTGAAACTATTGATGTTATTGTAGATTTCTCGGTTCCTGACGCGGCAGTGGAATATGCCCGTTATGCCGGACTCAACGGGATTCCCATGATTATGGGAACTACCGGTTTTAACCAGGAGCAACTGGATAAGTTGGCTGGATATCTTGCTGACGTTCCCTGTTTGGTCAGCCCGAATATGAGCCTGATGATGAATGTGGTTTATCGCCTGGTCAGTAATACGACGGTTGTCCTGGATGATTATGATGTGGATGTGGAAATCACTGAATGGCATCATCGGGGAAAACGGAATGCTCCCAGTGATACCGCCTTAAAACTAGCCCAAATTGTGGCGGAAAAACGGCACTGGCCATTCCCTGAGGTGATTAAGCATGATCGCTGGGGTATGATTGGTGAAAGAAAACAACAGGAAATCGGTATTCAGTGTCTGCGGGGAGGGGATGTTTTCAGCGAACATGGGGTCATATTTGCAGGCCTTGGAGAGCACATTGAAATTATTCATCGGGCCCATTCCCTGGAAAGTTATGCCCGGGGGGTGACCAGGGCTCTGCGTTGGATTATAAACCGCCCACCCGGTGTTTATGATATGTTGGATATGTTGGGGTTGCCGGAAGTTTTGTATTGAACCTAACTGAAGCGATCAGCTGTTAACTGTCAGCGTTTAGCTTTAAAAAATAAAGGTATTACGTTCATTAGCAATAAAACCTGACGGGTGACAGTTTGTCTAGTAAACATGATGTAATCATTGAACTAATAGCTGACGGCTAAAAGCTCAATTAAGGTTGAAGGTTATTCCCGATTCAAGGTTCCCGCAGGCTGGGTTCCTGCTGACAGTTCTGCTGCATGAATTGGCGAAACTCCTTAGCCAGCGGCGATATTCGCCGTTGTTTTGCTGAAATGAGGTAAAATTGTCGCTTAAGATTGAGCTCGGGTAGTGAGGACGCGCCCATGAGGCCTAATTCCACATCTTTTTGTACTGCCCGCCGGGAGATGATGGAATATCCAACCCCTGCTTTTACCGCTTGTCGTATTGCCTCCGTGCTGCCTATCTCGGCGATGACGGAAAATTTGTATGCTTGAAGAAGCTCTCCCGCCTGTTCCAAGGCTTTCTCAATGGTCTTTCTGGTTCCAGAACCCTTTTCCCGCATGATAAACGGGTACTTGACTAGCTCGGACATTTTGACCTGCTCTTTGTCGGCTAAAGGGCTGTCTGGCGGGGCTACCAGCAGCAAATCATCCACCAGGCAGGCTTCAAAAATAATGTCTGGGCGTTCAATAACTGCTCCGACCATTCCCAGCTCCAGCTGCCCTTCGGCTACGGCGGCCACAATTTCTTCGGTATCAGCGATTTTGAGCGTAACTTTTATAATTGGTCGATTTTGTTTGAATTTTCCGATAGCCAGCGGCAGGATATATTCTCCGGGAATATTACTGCCACCGATTTCCAGCGTGCCTTTTTCCCGGCCGATAAACAGGTCCATCTCCTGTTCTGCCTGGGCCATGAGATTGAGAATCCGCCGGGCATAGGGACAGAAAAGTTCACCGGCTTTTGTGGGACTGACATCCCGTGCTGAGCGGTTAAATAATTCAGCACCCAGGATTGCTTCCAGGGTTTTAATATGGCCGCTTACTGTGGGTTGGGTCAGGTAGATTTTCTCGGCTGCCTTACTGAAACTGCGTAACTCCCAGATGGCCATGAATACTTGCAGGTGGCGGGTTTCCAACATGATTTTTCCCTTGGTGAAACGATGATCTGGATTTCCATCTATCATACGGTTTGCCCCGTAATCTGTCAATGGGGAAAAAGATCGGTAGTCGCCTGTGATCAGCCTTTGAAAATTCCTTTTTTTATTGACTAAGACGGTGCTTATTGGATATAAATGTAGGGTTTTTTCAACGTTTACTCCGGGTTGCTACACCCATGCAGGCATAAGGAGAAATAATGGTTAAAATAATGGTTTCCGGGGCTGCCGGAAGAATGGGCCGTCGGATTATTTCGGTAATTCACGAACGCGAGCAAACAGTTCTGTCTGGAGCTTTGGAGTATGCCGGAAATCCACTTGTTGGCCAGGATGCCGGTGAAATTGTCGGGGTTGGCAAACTTGGGGTGCCGATTGTCGGTTCAACCCGTGACCTGCCATTTGCTGACAGCGATGTGCTGATTGAATTTACCACCCCGCCGGCAACCATGGCCAATCTGAAGATAGCGGCCGGGTACCAGGTTCCGATGGTCATCGGAACGACGGGAATGACAGCTGAGGAGCGGGAGCAGGTGAGGGCACTTGCGGTTCAGATTCCGGTGGTGCTGGCTCCTAACATGAGTGTTGGCGTTAATGTATTGTTCAAAGTGGTTGGTGAGGTGGCTAAAATACTGGGTGATGACTATGATGTTGAAATTCTTGAAGCCCATCACCGATTGAAAAAGGATGCTCCCAGTGGTACAGCCGTACGATTAGGAGAAATTGTTGCTGATGCTCTGCAGCGTGATTATCAGGAAGTAGCGGTCTTTGAACGCCGGGGGTTTACCGGAGAGAGGACCCGGGAAGAGATAGGCATGCAGACGTTGCGGGCCGGGGATATTGTCGGTGATCACCTGGTGATGTTTGGTGGCCTGGGTGAACGCCTGGAGATTGTCCATCGGGCTCATTCCCGTGACACCTTTGCCCGGGGAGCTTTACGGGCCGCATTGTGGGTGATGGATCAACAACCGGGATTGTATGATATGCAGGATGTTCTGGGCCTGAGATGAATTTTGGCGTTTTTTTGAAGCCATCAAGTACAAACGAAAAAAGTCAAAAATATTTATGTAACTACCGTAGATAGGGACAGAATTAAATTCTGTCCCTATGCGAAGCAGGGCGAAGCAAAAATTGTTTTTCTCTTTGATCTTATATTGAAAGCATTGTTTGCCTTCGGTGTTGCCGGTTTAATAACTTACTCCTGAATTTCTGTCACTCTTTTCAGTATCCCCTTGAGGGGTATAAAAAATAAGGAAATTCAACTTTCTGCCTGGCATTGCCGGGAATGTATTTCAGGATGTTCGGGCTTGGCTCGCAGCCGTGTCTGCCGACAGGCAGGCCATGGACGGCCGGCGAGAATGAGTGAGAGCCATGCCGGAACATCCTTAGAAAATTTCTTTTGGGTTGCGGGTGTTGGTCCGCGTTAGAACTTAAGGATTGATAATTATGGATCAAATGGAGTTTTTCAGAGAAGTGCCGGTTCCAATCAATATTGAGGACGAAATGAAGAAATCGTACCTTGATTATGCCATGAGCGTCATTATTGGTCGGGCCTTGCCGGATGTCAGGGATGGGCTTAAGCCTGTGCATCGTCGGGTTTTATTTGCCATGCATGACCTTGGGAATGCCTGGAATAAATCTTACAAGAAGTCCGCCCGGGTGGTTGGTGATGTCATCGGTAAATATCACCCCCATGGGGACACGGCCGTTTATGATACCATTGTCCGTCTTGCTCAGGATTTTTCCCTTCGCTACCCTCTTGTTGATGGTCAGGGGAACTTTGGTTCGGTTGATGGTGATTCCCCGGCCGCCATGCGTTATACCGAAGTGCGGATGGCCAGACTTTCTTCAGAAATACTGGCTGACCTCGAAAAGAATACCGTAGACTTTGTGCCGAATTATGATGAATCCCTGGCGGAACCGGTTGTTCTTCCTTCCCGGTTTCCAAATCTGATGGTGAATGGTTCTTCCGGTATTGCCGTCGGCATGGCCACCAATATTCCACCGCATAATCTGACAGAGGTCATCGATGGACTGGTGGCATATATTGGCAACCAAGATATAAACGTTGATGAACTGATGACCTATATTCCCGGGCCGGATTTTCCCACCGGTGGTACTATTAATGGTCGTGAAGGTATTATCTCTGCCTATAAAACCGGTAGGGGGATTATTCGTCTGCGGGCCAAAGCCCATGTCGAAACCCAGAAGAAAAACAATCGGGAAAGCATCATTGTGACGGAAATTCCCTATCAGGTGAATAAGGCCAGACTGTTGGAAAAAGTGGCCCAGCTGGTGCGTCATAAAAAACTTATGGGAATCAGCGATCTTCGGGATGAATCGGACCGAGAGGGGATGCGGATTGTCTTTGAACTGAAGCGCGATGCCCAGTATCAGGTTGTTTTAAACCAGCTCTATAAACACACCCAGATGCAGACTTCCTTTGGTATTATTCTGCTGGCGATTGTCAATCGGCAACCAGTAACCCTGACCCTGAAAACCATGCTGGCTCATTTTGTCAGCCATCGACAGGAGGTTATTCGCCGCCGGACAAAATTCGAGTTAGATAAGGCTCGGGATCGGTTGCATCTTCTGGCTGGGCTGAAAATAGCCCTGGAACACCTGGATGAGATTATCGCCCTTATCCGCCGGTCCAAGGCCCCGGCTCAGGCCAGGGAGGATTTGATGAGCCTGTTTCAGTTTTCCCTTCGCCAGGCTCAGGCTATCCTGGATATGAAATTGCAGCGCTTAACCGGTCTTGAACGGCAGAAAATTATTGATGAATATAATACCACAGTGGAGCTGATTGCCAGGCTGGAATCGATCTTGGCTAGCGATGCTTTGGTTCGCTCATTGATTGTTGAGGAACTGCAGGAGATCAAAAAGGTTTACGGTGATGAACGGCGTAGTGAAATCGTTGATCAAGGCACTGATTTCCAGTTGGAAGATCTCATTGTTGAGGAAGATATGGTGGTAACCATCTCTCGCATGGGATATGCGAAGCGGACCCCCATCTCCACCTACAGAAGCTATCATCGGGGCGCCGGAGGCCGGATGGGAATGGAAACCAAGGAGGACGATTTTGTTAGCCAGATGTTTGTGGCTTCTACCCATGATTATATGCTCTTTTTTACCAACCGGGGCCGGGTTTTCAGCCTGAAAACCTTTGAAATTCCCGCAAGTGGTCCGGCTGCCCGGGGCAAAGCTTTAGTGAATCTGCTGAAACTGGAAAAAGATGAGCTGGTGACCACTGTTTTATCAGCCCGGCAATTCCAGGAAGACTGTTATGTGATGATGGCTACCCATGGCGGCTACGTGAAAAAGTTGGAAATGAATGCCCTGGAAAAAATTCGCAGCAACGGGATCCGTTGTGTTACTCTGAAGGGTGATGATCAGTTGATTGCAGTCAAAGTGTGTCGGGATGATGACGAAATATTTCTGAGTACTAATCATGGCCAGGCCATCCGTTTCCCTGCTACCCAGGTACGCAGTATGGGTCGGCTGGCCCGCGGAGTTATCGGTTGCCGGATGAATCCTGGAGATTACCTGGTTTCCATGGAAGTGTTCAGCGCTGACGGAGGAACGGTCTTAAGTGTGACTGAAAATGGTTTTGGTAAACGGACCAGTATCGAGGATTATCCTTTGCGCTCACGGGGTGGTAAAGGAGTGATTACCATCAAAACCACGCCGCGCAATGGCAAGGTGGTGGGGGTGTTGAAAGTTACCGATGCGGATCAGATTATGCTGATAACCGATGCCGGTAAAATTACCCGGACCCGGGTGGCGGAAATATCGGTTATTGGTCGAAATACCCAGGGGGTAACCCTGTTCAGAATCGATCCGGAGCAGGAAAAACTGGTGGCTCTGGCTACCGTAGCCGATGCCGGGCTTTCCGGGTCGACAACTGTGGATGAAAATGCAGAGGAGAAAGCCGGTGATGATGAGACACCGCCGCTGATTGCCGCTTTGGATGAGACAAAAGAAGATCCGGGAGCCGATAAGTGATTGAAAATGTACCTCATGAGCAGCAGAAATCCCGGGCGGTACAAGAGATGTTCACTGCTATTGCCCCCAGGTATGATTTCTTAAACCGGTTGCTGAGCCTGGGGATTGATCAGCAATGGAGAAAGTTTGTCGGCCGTCGCCTGACTGATCTCGATCATCCACGTGTGCTTGATGTTGCCTGTGGTACTGCAGATTTGAGCCTTGCTATCAGACAGGGTAATCGGCAGGCAAAGGTAGTCGGTCTTGATTTTAGCACTCAGATGCTTCTCCTGGCCCAGGAAAAAATCAGGCAGCTGCCGGAAACTGATGGTCTCGATCTGCTGGCCGGCTCTGCCGAGGATCTGCCTTTTGCCGATCAGAGTTTTGATGCCTTAACCATTGCTTTTGGTATCCGCAATGTTATTGACCGGTCCCGGGCTCTGTGTGAGTTCTGCCGGGTGATGAAACCGGGTGCCAAGCTGGTTGTCCTGGAGTTTTCCCTGCCCGATCAATTTTTGCTGAGGTCATTGTACCGGCTGTATTTTCTGCGGATTCTGCCATTTATCGGTGGGCTGTTTGCCCGCAAAAGTGCTTATAAGTATCTTCCTGAGTCGGTGGTAAAATTTCCGGAACGGGATGAATTTAGCCGGATGGTCAAAGAAGCCGGTTTCAGCAAACTTCGATACCATTCCCTGACCGGTGGGATTGTCACGGTTTACCTGGGAGAAAAGGTTTCTTGATTGTTGATGTGGGGTAACTATTCGGTATTGTTTTCAAACTACCGGGATTGGGGTCATCTCTTGACGAAGGCGTTTCCTGATATCTGTTTTATTGGTGATTTTCAATAGCCTTTGTCAAGATGTGACCCCTCGCGAAGCAGGGCGAAGCGAACCAACCTAATTGTCCGCTGTCAGATAGTGTTTTTTTACGTAGCCGAATATTTGCGATGCTGGAATTTTAAATTATGGAATTTATTGATATACTTTATCAGGTTGCAGAGCCACTGGCCACCATCACCCTCAATCGGCCGGAGATTAAAAATGCTTTTACTCTGCCGATGCTGGAAAGTATGGGTCGGGCGCTGCGGCAGGCTGGGCAGACACGGCTATGAGCCAAGCCCGGACATCCTTAGGCAATTGCTTTATAAACGTGAGCTATTGATAAATAAAAGATTAATGATTTCAATATATTATAATTAGTTACTCAGAATCATGAAGTTTAGCTCAAGAAATCTTCAAGACCTTCATGTTCTTCATGGTTCCATCTTTTTTTATGTTATTTTATGGAGGATGATATGTTGACTATCGGGGTTTTGCTTTCCGGTTGTGGCGTCTATGATGGTAGTGAAATACATGAAGCAGTTCTGACTTTGCTGGCTTTGGATCGGGCCGGGGTTGCTATTCAATGCCTGGCACCGGATATGGAACAGCGGGATGTTGTTAATCATCTGACCGGCGAACCACAGGCTGAGTCACGAAATGTCTTGGTGGAATCGGCTCGCATCGCCCGAGGGAATATCAAGGATATCAGGGAAATTTCAGCGACTGATCTTGACGGTCTGATTATCCCCGGTGGTTTTGGTGCGGCCAAAAATCTCAGTGATTTTGCCCTCCAGGGAGCTTTGGCCCAGGTTCATCCTGAGGTTAAGCGTCTGCTGGATGAAATTGTTGATGCAGGTAAACCCATAGGGGCAATTTGTATTGCTCCGGCAACCCTGACCAGGGCACTTGCCGACCGACATCCAGAGGTGACCATTGGCTCTGATCTCTCTACGGTTGCAGCTATTAACTCCATGGGTGGTACGCACTATGATTGCGCCGTGGATAAAATCCATGTTGATGCCCGGTTGAAAATAGTGACCACGCCAGCCTACATGCTGGGTCCGGGAATCAAGGATGTTGCGGTAGGTATTGAGAAACTGGTGGCCGAGGTGGTCAGGTTAGTCGGCTGACAGGTGTGGTGGGCTTAGGGTAAACTTTTCTTTCAACCAAATCGTCTATTAGGTGAATTCGTTAACTATTACGCTTGACAAAAAAAGAGTTTTTTATTATATGAGACTGCAGGTTTTAATGCAGGTTATTTTAACTTGATTGAGGAGGTGTAGCGATGAAAAAGATTTTTGTGTTGTTTATTGTTGTGAGTTTCCTGGCCGTAGCCAGCTTTGCTTTTGCCATGCCGAAGGCCCCGGCTGGAAGCATGATGCTCAAAGCGGAAAAGATGAAAAAACCGCCGGTACCCTTTGAACATGCTAGACATGCCAAAGTTGAATGTTCAAAATGTCACCATACATGGAAAGGTGAAGGGACGCCTAAAAAGTGCGAAACCTGTCATACGGACAAAAAGGAAGGTAAAAAGCTGACTTTTAAAAATGCGTCTCATAAGAGTTGTCGTGGTTGTCACCGAGTGATGAAAAAAGCTGGTGATAAGACCGGCCCGACCAAATGTAGTGCTTGTCATATAAAATAGTTTTTAGATTTATTGATGTTTTTTCTAAAGGGACGCCGATACCGGCGTCCTTTTTATTGCCTGTAGCTGCCATGCCCTGAGCCGGAGTACCGGTTAACCCATGTTTAACAGCATAAAAAATTAACCTATTATAATCAATAGCTTATAGATTTCAAAAAGGTCAAGTGGCACTACACTTTCATATAATATCAATACC
>Ga0307990_1000038_pt1 | contig 119312 bp, 87 predicted proteins | sample EllFjometagen129_FD_203168 | JGI IMG/M metagenome (GOLD analysis project Ga0307990, IMG submission 203168) | Marine microbial communities from Ellis Fjord, Antarctic Ocean - #129 | ecosystem: Environmental > Aquatic > Marine > Unclassified | place: Southern Ocean | collected 2014-10-08 | reverse complement strand
TTGGCACCGAAAAATCGGAATCTGAGATTCCGTAATTTTTCGAGGGTCCACGATTTTCTAAAAAAATCAAAGATTTTAAGAAAATCGGGATAGCGTGTCCCGCTGGAGGCGGGAAGGCCGGGAGTTCTCCCGAGTAATTCGGGATTCTCACTACGACACTAAAAATCAAATGGTTACATAATGAAAATTGTGTAACCATTTTTTATGTGCATACAAATGCACATTTAAACTGCAAGATAATTTTTCTCTCATTCCATTATTTCCTTTTCCATGTATTTAATATGATACCATTTTCTACTAGGGTTTAGGGAAAACACAGAAGGTTTCCCTTATCAGGATCGGAATAAAAAATCATTTTTGGAACATTGGAAACCTTATTTTTCCATTTTTAACCTTCGTGGAAAAAAACCAGCATTAAAAATTAACCCTGCCTCGCGGCAAGGCGGGCTTATTACCTTATTTTAAACCATGATCCAGAAAATAAGGTTTTATGAATTCTCAATGATTAAGTTGCTCTGTTTTCACCGAAAAGCGAAGTTATTTAATTGCTTGTCAATTGGCCAATGGTGTTGGCTTTTGCATTCATCTTGCACCCGATAGGGTATAATTCTTTCTATATTTATTAAATCATACCCGATGGGGTATAATATGCAAATAAATAATATTTTTACACCCGAAAAGGTATAAAATATGAAATTGAATGAATTCGTAAAAGAAAGAAGAAATGCGGTAAAGCTTACACAGCCTGAACTGGCCCAGAAAGCAGGCGTTGGGCTTCGTTTTCTGCGGGAACTGGAACAAGGCAAAGAAACCTTGCGTTTAGATAAGGTAAACCAGGTTCTGCAATTATTTGGCTACGAAGCAGGCCCCATCAAAAAAAATTAAATGATGAATAGAACATTATGGTTTTCGGTGTTTGTCGTTTTATTGTTTTTCGTTTTTGTAAAAGCGAATGCAACCAATGATTCACTGGTTTTTAAAAACGGAAATATTATGCTTGGTGAGATCAAGTCGATGGATAGGGGCGTTTTGATTTTTGAAACTGATTATAGCGACAAAGATTTTAACATCGAATGGAAAGGGATTGGCGAAATATACTCCGACAATTTTTTTTTAATCTCCGTTTCAGATGGTTACAGATATAATGGCAGTTTTTATTCGATTGATACTTCGGGAACAATTATAATAAACGGGGAAGATGGCTTGACCCAAACCAGGCTTGTAGATATCGTGTTTATTAAATCGCTTGACCAGGATTTTTGGAGTAGGGTTTCGGCTTCCATTGATTTGGGATTTAATATCACAAAAGCCAATAACCTTCGGCAGTTTAATACACGAGCCAATCTTGGTTACCTTGCCGATCGCTGGTCGGTCGATGGTTCGGTAAGTTCCTTGCTGTCGGCGCAGGATGAGGTAGAATCGATAAAAAGAACTGATGGGAATGGAACATATACTTTGTTTTTGTCCAAAGATTGGTTCCTGCCTGCCTCTTTAAGCTTTTTATCTAACACCGAACAAAAACTTGATATGCGTTTATCTGGAAAGTTGGGTATTGGTAAATATGTTATTCATACCAATCAATCGTATTGGGGTTTTTCAACAGGCTTTTCATACAATAATGAGAAATACGCCAACGAAATTGAAACAAGAAGGAGCTGGGAAGCATACCTTGGAACAGAACTTAACCTTTATGATATTGGTGATCTGAGTTTAATCACCAAAGTTGTTATTTATCCCGGATTGACTGATACCGAAAGGTTTCGTGCGGATTTTAACTTTGATTTGAAATATGATCTTCCAATGGATTTTTATATTAAAATAGGGACTACCTTAAACTACGATAACAAACCTGCCGAAGGAGCCAGTGAGGCGGACTACGTGCTGCAAACAGGCTTAGGTTGGGAATTGTAATAAATTAATATTTTAAACAATGAATGTTTGCTCTCGAAGGATATAGTTGCAGAGGCAAAACATTTTGTACTTTTGCGGCATGGAATCACAACGACAATTAAAAATATCGAAAATGCTGCAACGCGAGATTGGCGAGATTTTTCAGCGCGAAGTAGCAGGTAAATTTGGCGGGGCATTAATCACAGTAACAAAAGTAAATGTTACCCGCGACCTTTCAATAGCGAGAGTATATTTGAGCCTCTTTGCTACAAATGACAAACCGGGACTAATCGAAACCATTAAATCGCATGGTGGCGAAATCAGGTATAATTTGGGTAAAAGAATTAAAAATCAAGTCCGCCATATACCACAACTGGAATTCTTCCTGGACGATTCACTCGATTACATCGAGAATATCGACAGCCTTTTAAATCAAGATTAAAAAAATAACTCATGGAATACGATCCGATAAAACGAAGCCTTGGCGGAATTTTTAACCGCACACCCACAGCACGAAAACTATTTTACCGCCTCCTCGATACATTGCTGCTCAGAACCTGGCATGTGAAAAAGGCCGTTAGAAAATTTGCAAAAAATGCCGGGAAAAATGTTCATGTTCTCGATGCAGGTTTTGGCTTTGGACAATACGTGTATTACACCGGGAAAAATTATCCCGACTGGAAAATTTTAGGTGTGGATGTTAAAACAGAACAAGTTGAAGATTGCAGGGATTTCTTTGCAAAGATTGGGTACAAGAACGTGGAGTTTGAATATGCCGACCTCACCAGGTTTGTCAGGGGCAATGCCTACGATCTGGTTTATTCGGTTGATGTAATGGAACATATCGAAGAAGATGTTCAGGTATTTAAAAATTTGAATCAATCGATGAAGAAAGGTGGAATGTTGGTCATTTCAACGCCTTCCGATCAGGGCGGTTCCGATGTGCATGATCACCATAAGGACGAAGGTTATCAAAATGACGGCTCAGCTTCTTTTGTTGATGAACACGTAAGGGATGGCTATAATATTGATGAAATTCAGGAAAAGCTAAAATCAGCAGGATTTTCGCGCACGGAAGCACAATACACTTATGGATGGCCCGGAAAAATTTCCTGGAAGCTATCCATGAAATGGCCAATTTTGATGCTCAAAACTTCAAAGATTTTCTTTGTTATTCTTCCTTTCTATTATTTACTGACCTATTGGTTTGCATTAATAATGAATGTTTTGGATGTAAAATTGAAACATAAAACAGGCACCGGCCTGCTGGTGAAGGCGTGGAAGTAGCAGTCGGCAGTCCTCAGTAGGCAGTCCTCAGTAGGCAGTTCTCAGTTGGCAGTCGGCAGTCCTCAGTCGGCAGTCTTCAGTCCTCAGTCGGCAGTTAGGAGTCTTTTAAAATAATAATTGACTATAAATGACAGTGAAACAAAATGACGGCGAAGCCCAATGCCGAAAAACCCGAAATCTACGATTTCATAGTTTTTCGAGCATCCCTGCCTCGCTTTAACAATAGCCTACGCTGGCGAGCAAGGCGGGTTCGAAAAATTACGAAAATTGTCCGTAGGACTCCTTTGGAGAAAATTTTCAATTAACGATTAACGATTAACAAATAACAAATAACTAATAACTAATAACTAATAACCAATAACTATTATCCAATAACCTATTTTCCCATCAAATCATTTCCATTCTATATCGCACGCAGGTACTTGTTCGCCAAAAAGTCGCACAACATCATCAATGTGATTTCAGGAATTTCCTTGCTTGGTGTTACTGTGGGTACGATGGCGCTAATTATTGTACTTTCTGTTTTTAATGGATTCGAGCAGCTTATTGTATCACTTTTCAACTCCTTTAACCCCGATCTTGTAATTACTACAAAAAAGGGAAAGACTTTTCATTTTGATGATTTCCCATCCTCCGAAATCAAATCGATCCCGGGCGTTTATGTGCTCACTCAGGTAGTTGAAGAAAACGCCTTGCTGAAATACCGCGACAAACAATACATCGCCACCATCAAAGGAGTAAGCGATGAGTTTGAATCGATGACCGGTTTGGATACCATGCTCATTGAGGGAACATTTAATTTAACCGAACGTGGCCATCCCCGCATGATTATGGGGGCCGGGGTTTCATATTATCTTGGCGCCAACCCCAAAGATATTCTCAACCCCATCACGGTGTATTTGCCGCGCAGGGAAGGAAAAATGAGCGCCAGTGTTGATCAGGTCTTCAAAAGTAAGCCGATTTTCCCTTCAGCCATTTTTTCTATTCAACAGGATTTTGATACAAAATATGCAGTGATTCCCATCGCGTTTGCCAGAGACCTGTTGGATTACACCGATGAAGTTACCGCGGTTGAACTTGGCGTGGAACCCGGGTTTGATGTAGATAAGATCAAGAAAAGTATTAAAGAGGTTTTAGGAAGTAACTATGTTGTGAAAAACCGATTCGAACAACAGGAATTGCTCTATAAAATAATGCAATCAGAGAAGTGGGCCATTTTCCTCATCCTTACTTTTATCCTGATTATTGCAACATTTAATGTAATAAGCTCCCTAACTATGCTAATCCTTGATAAGAAAAAAGACATTGCTATTTTGCATAGTATGGGTGCTAACAATCAATTAATCAAGCGAATTTTTCTCTTGGAGGGAACCATGATTTCGATTGGAGGCGCTATGCTGGGTTTGATATTGGGCGGCTTGATTAGTCTGCTGCAACAGGAATTTGGAATTATCAGCCTGGGTGGCGGGGGAGGAACTTTCGTTGTGGATGCTTATCCCGTTCAAATCCAATTACTGGATTTTGCAATCGTATTTGCTACTGTAATCATTTTAGGATTGATCGCCGCATGGTATCCGGTAAAACAAATATCCTCAAAATATCTCCTCCAAAAACTGTAATACTTAACACTTTTTTAACAAGCTACTTTTTGGTAAATCAAACGCTTAGTATTTAATTTACGAATTAAAGCAACCATCACAGAAAATCGCACCTGAATAAGGTGAATTTTTTGGTGGGAAAATAACATTAAAGATATTTAAATCAGTGTTGTATGTTAGGATTTTACAACTAAAAATTTTACTTTTGCAGGCTTGAAAAATTCAAAATCAATTACATATTTTTTTAACTCAATTTGCTTACTATGTTCAACTCTTTAAAACGAAAAACATTGATTCCATACCTTATGGTTATGGGATTTTTTATTATCACTTCTGCTTCAATTGCGCAGGTTGTGGTGCTAAATCAAAATGAAACAAAAATTGAAATTACTGAAAATACATACACTCTTCTCAGCCTCAAAAACACGATTTCTGAGATTTCAGCTTTTGATGTAAAAGCATCAGAAGGCGAATTCAGTCAAATAAGGGTTGATGGTTACGGTTACTCAACCACCATTGGCGAACCTAAGCTTCCGGTGCTTAAAAAATTGATTGAGGTTCCATTGCAATCCGATTACAACATTAACATTACCTACGATAGCTTTAAAGATTATACACTGTCTGATCTTGGGATACAATATCCAATCATTCCCGTTCAGCCCTCACTTTCAAAAAGCGATAATCCCGAAGATGTAGAATTCAGAATGAATAAAGACATTTACAATACTGATGGATTTTTAGGAAACCAATTGCTTGTTGTTGATCAGCTTGGACTAATGCGTGGTGTTAATATTGCCAGGGTTGAAATTTCGCCGGTTCAATACAATCCGGTTAGAAATACCATTAGGATTTATGAAAACCTGGAGGTAAATATCGAATTTGACGGGGCAAATGTTCCCGAAACTATCCATTTTAAAGATTCAAAAACAAACCGCTACTACAAGAGTGTGAGCCGAATGTTTTTCAATTATAAAAACTCACCAACCGATGAGCTTTTTGAAGATACACCGGTTACCTATATTATTGTTTCCGATCCAATGTTCGAGGAATCTATGCAGCCTTTTATCGAATGGAAAACAAAAAAAGGATTTAAAGTTGTTGAAGCTTACACAAATAACCCCGAAGTTGGAACCACAACATCGAGCATAAAGACCTACCTCGAAGGTTTTTACAACAATCCTCCAGCAGGTTTTAATCCGCAGACTTTTGTACTGTTTGTTGGTGATGTTGCCCAAATCCCGACCTTTAACGGCAATGCCGGAGGCCATGTTACCGATCTTTACTATTGCGAATATACCGGAGACCTTTTCCCTGAAGCTTATTATGGCAGGTTCTCTGCTACCAATTTAACGCAGCTTCAACCCCAAATTGATAAAACATTAGAATACGAACAATATACTTTCCCCGATCCATCATTTTTGGATGAGGTGGTGATGATTGCCGGAGCTGATGCCTCGCATGGCACAACCTGGGGCAACGGCCAGATCAACTATGGGACAACTTATTATTTTAATGCCGAACACGGACTCAACGCACATATTTATCTACAACCCGAACCGGGTGGTGGAAACTATTCGCAAAATATACAACAAAATGTATCTGATGGTGTGTCTTATGCCAACTATACCGCACATTGCAGCACTTCGGGATGGGCCGATCCTAATTTTGTGATAAGTGATGTTTCAGGCTTGACCAATGCGCACAAATATCCCTTAATGGTTGGTAACTGCTGTTCTTCCCTCGAATTCCAAACCGATTGTTTTGGTGAAGAAGTATTGCGTGCGCCACTCAAAGGCGCTCTTGGTTATATCGGAGGTTCAAACAGTACGTATTGGGATGAAGATTTTTGGTGGGGTGTTGGTTTTGAAACAGTATCAGCCAATCCCACGTACAACCCGGAACATCTTGGGTCTTATGACCGTACATTCCACGATCAGGCAGGTGTTGACATGGAAGATTGGTATGTTACACAAGGACAAATGCCTGCCGCAGGAAATCTTGCCGTAACACAGGCAGGTGCTGATTTGGAAGAATATTATTGGGAAATTTATCACCTGATGGGAGACCCTTCATTGATGATTTATTTCTCTCAACCACCTGTTTCAAATACATCTTATGCAGGGTTGATGCCTGTTGGTTCAGCTACCTTTACTGTAAATACTAATCCTTACGCTTATGTTGCTATCTCCAAAGAAGGTGTTCTTTATGGAACAGCTATGGCTGATGGTGATGGTGTTGCAGAAGTAGTTTTTGAAACTCCCATTACAGTGCCTGGTGTTGCCGATGTTGTAGTTACCGGACAAAACCTGATGCCTTTTATGGGCGAGCTTACTGTTGCATCTCCTGACGGAGCTTATGTTTTACTTGATGAGTTTGAAGTAAACGATAACAGCGGAAATCAAAATGGAATGGCAGACTATGGCGAAACTTTTAGTCTTGATATTGCCATGAAGAATCTTGGATCAGAAGTAGCACAGGATGTGGAATTAACACTCACAAGCGAAGATGAATATGTTACCATCAATGTTGCCACAGCTAACTTAGCAAATATTAATCCTGACGAAATTATTAGTTTATCAGATGTTTTTGATTTATCTTTTGCTGATAATATTCCTGATGAGCATACTGTTGGTTTTACACTGGATGCCAATGATGGTACCGATTCATGGATAAGCAGCCTTGCAATAAAAGGCCATGCGCCGGTTCTTAATTATACAGGCATTACCATTCTTGATCCTACAGGAAATAACAACGGAAAAGTTGATCCGGGTGAAACCGTAGAAATTTTAGTTTCGATGAATAATTCAGGAACTGCTGAAGCTTACAATGTAATGGGAACTTTATCATCATCCAGTTCATTTATTACAGTTAATACCACTGACCCACAAACTTATGGTGATGTTGAACCTGATGGTTTCGGTATGGCTTCCTTCGAAGTGTTTGCTGACGAAAACACGCCCGCCGGACAGGTGGCCATGTTTAATGTTGACTTTGAAGGCGACATGGGAATTATTGGAGCAGGTGAGTTTTCAATTGTTGTGGGTCAAATTCCGGTTATTATTATTGATCTTGACGAAAATAATAACTCGGCCAACTTAATTTTAACTGACATCGAGGAGTTGGGTGTTGCTGCGGAATTAACTACATCTTTCCCCGCCGACCTCAATTTATATTCATCCATATTTGTTTGCCTTGGTATTTATAGTAATAATTATCAGCTTACCAGTGCTGAAGGTAACAGTTTAGCTGAATACCTGAATAATGGTGGAAATCTTTATATGGAAGGTGGTGATACCTGGTATTATGATGATCAGACTGCTGCACATGAAATGTTTGGAATTAATGGAAGCAGCGATGGGTCAAGTGATTTAGGGACGATAAATGGTGTTGCAGGAACATTTACAGAAGGCATGTCGTTTAATTATACCGGCGAAAATAACTGGATTGATCATCTTGAAGCCACAGGTTCGGGAGAAGTGATCCTGAATAATGAAAGCCCCGCTTACGGTTGCGCTGTAGCTAATGATGCCGGCTCATACAACACCATCGGTGCATCGTTTGAATATGGTGGACTGGATGAAACTTCAAGGGCTGTGCTCATGGAAAAGTATCTTGAATTTTTTAATGTTCTTGGAGCAAATACAATGAATTGTACCATGTCAGCCAATCCTTCTGAAATTTGTCGGGGTGAATCATCTCAACTTAATGTACAGGTTTATGGCGGAACAGGAAATTACAATTATTTGTGGTCTCCTGCTGATGACCTTAACAATCCAAACATTCAAAACCCTGTTGCTACACCAAACGAGTCGATTATGTATTCTGTTACCATCACAGATATGACATCCGGCGATGAATTGCTTGATGAGATGTGGCTCGTAGTAATGGAAGTTCCTGAAGTGCCAACAATTTCACAGGTTATTTCAAATTTGGTTTCAAACGCCCAGTTTGGCAACCAGTGGTATAATGATGATGGTGCTATAAGCGGAGCTACCGGCCAGATATTTACTCCTTCTGTTACAGGAAATTATTACAGCATTGTTACCAATAATTTTGGCTGCCAATCCGAAAAGTCTAACGTACTCTACTTCCAGCCAACATTTATCGATGAACTTGCCGAGCAGGGTTCCTTAAGGGTTTATCCCAATCCTGCAATGGATGTGGTTAATATCGATTTCCTTGTCGAGAAAAGCGATTTTGTTACTGTTTCACTGCTTAATGCTTTTGGCCAGACAATGCATATTGAGCAGTTGAAAGATTTTTCCAGAATCGGCATTAATACCATCAAACTCGACTTATCATTGTTTAGCAGCGGAGTTTACTACATTAAACTCCAGGATGCTGAAAAAACAATCACGAAAAAGATACTTTTAGGTAATTAAAAATAATAAGACCGAATTTATTTCGGTCTTATTCCATTTTATATAAAAACTTAATCAAACGAAAATTAAATACTTATTAACTTTTAAATAATTTAAGCATGAGAAAACTCTTATTTAGTTTATTTACTCTTATCAGCTTTATCAGCGTTATGGCTACAAATGGCTATGATGTTAAACTAAAGCAAACTACTAACACCACTAAAACCATCCAATTTACAGTTAACGATTTCGATTTGAAATCTGTAAATTATAATGGAACAACATTTACCAAAATTTTATTTGATGGTAAAGTGCTTACAAAAGAAAATGGATTTGCCGAATTGCCATTCATTAATGCGAATATTCAAATCAATCCTGTAAATAATCTTTCAATGGAAGTAAATCCATTGTCATATACCGACTACCAACTGGATTATCCTTTGGTGCCTTCACGTGGCGTGATTTACAGAAATCAGGATCCTGCACAAATTCCTTACGAAATTGCTCCTGAATCTATGGTTGATTCCTTCTTTCCCGAATCAATTGCTCAAACTACTGAGCCTTACATTATAAAAGATGTTCGTGGTACCACTGTTTATTTTTATCCTTTCCAATACAATGCAGTTACACAAACTTTAAGGGTTTTCAACGAAGCTGAAGTTGTTTTAACCGAAAATAATGATGAACCGGTAAACCCACTTTATCATTCATCCGGTAAAAATTTCCCCGAAATGGAAGCCATCTATACTTCTGTTTTTATGAACTACGAAAGCAATACCGATGATTTGGCTGTTGCCGAAACCGGAGATATCCTTGTAATTACCACCGCAAGAGATGAAGATGCTATGCAGCCTTACATCGACTGGAAAATGGAAAAAGGGTATGATGTTTACAAAGAAGTAGTTGCTACAGGAACAAATGTAAAAAGTCTAATTCAGACAAAATATAACGAAAACAACGATATTATTTATGTTCAGCTTGTTGGCGACTGGGCCGATATTAAAAGTGATTTGGGTGGTGGCGCTAATGCCCCAACGGATCCGATGCTGGGTTGTGTTGTGGGTTCAGATTATTTTCCTGAAATTGCCATTGGCCGTTTTTCTGCAGCCAATGCAGCACAAGTTACCATTCAGGTTGATAAAACAATTAATTACGAAAAAAATCCTTCCGGAGATTGGTACAACAATGCCATCGGCATAGCCAGTAACCAAGGAGCCACCAACGGCGATGATGGTGAAATTGATTATGAGCATATCGATGTTATATATAATAACAAACTCGATTCTTTTACCTACGATCAGATGAGTACAGCATACGACCCATCAGCAAACTCAACCATGGTTAAAAACTATGTAGAGCAAGGTGCCAGTATTATTAACTACTGTGGCCACGGTTCTCAAAATTCTTGGGGTTCTTCAGGATTCAGCAGCACAAACGTTAACCAGCTCACCAATGGCGACATGCTACCGTTCATCTTTTCGGTAGCTTGTGTAAACGGGGCTTTCCATTCAGGCGATTGCTTTGCCGAAGCATGGCTTCGCAAAGAAAATGGTGGCGCTATTGTATCCTTGATGGCTACCATCAACCAGCCCTGGCAACCACCAATGCGTGGTCAGGATTATTTTAATGACATCCTAACCGGTGGTTACGATTATACTTCAAACCCCGGTAGTGGAATAAGTACTGATGAAGGACGCACTATCATCGGTTCGATTGTTGCCAACGGTTTGATTCTAATGTACACCGAAGCCAATGGTGGTGAAGATTTGGAAACGTTACAAACATGGACAACATTTGGTGATGTCGCCTTGCAGATTAGAACAGATGAAGCTGCAATGGTTACGCTTTCAAACAATGTAATGCTTGTTGGTGCTGACTTCGAAACCACTGTAAATGTTGCCGGTGCTCCTTTTGAAGGCGCTATGGTTGCACTCTCACAAAATGGTGTTTACGCAAGTGCCTACACTGATGCAAGTGGTATGGTTACCGTTCCTAATAATTTCCTTCCGGGAGATGTTACAATCGTTATAACCGCCCTTAATGCCGAAACAATTTACGAAACCATTCAATGCATTCCCCCAACCGGCGCTTATGTAATTTTTAATGCTGCTGAGGTTAACTCTGAATCAGGCATGTTGGTTTATGGCGAAACTTCTACTTTGAATATAGCAATGAAAAATGTTGGTGTTGCCGATGCCACTGATGTTGAAGTTACAATAGCTACCGATGACATGTATGTTACTATTACCGATGCCACTGAAACAATTGGATTTATTGGACCCGATGCTATTGTTATGATGGACAATGCTTTTGCAGTTGAGGTTGCCAATGATATTCCTGATGGACATGGTATAACTTTTACAGTTACCGCCGTTGGTAGTGAAACATGGGAAAGCTCGTTCTCTTTAACAGCAATTGCCGGCATACTTGAATATGCCGATTATTACATTATGGATTTGGAAGGTAATAATAACGGAAAACTCGATCCGGGTGAAACTGCTCAATTGATGGTCTCTATTGCCAATGCCGGCGGTGCCGAAGCAATGAACGTAATGGGCGAAGTACTTACAAACGATGCCTATGTTTCAGTAACTACAGGTGAACTTGAATTTGGTGGTATCGCTGCCGGCGAAAATGCAGAGATGAGCTTTTCAGTAACTGCCGATGAAGGTACTCCTGCAGGCCATATCGCATCATTCGATTTTAATTTTACCGCCGATAAAGATTTGGCAGGCTCTGATTCATTTATTGCGGTAGTTGGCCAGATTCCTGTTTTGATTATCGATATGGATGAAAATAACAATTCAGCACCTGCAATTGCAGCTTCACTCGATGATATTGGTTTATCTTATGAAGAAGCTTCAGGTCTGCCTGCTGACTTAAATCTCTATTCCTCAGTTTTCCTTTGTCTTGGTATTTATTCTAATAATACTCAACTCTCTAATAGTGATGGCCAGGCCCTGGCTGATTATCTGAATGCCGGCGGAAGTCTTTATATGGAAGGTGGTGATACCTGGTATTACGATGACCAAACTCCTGTTCATGCAATGTTTGGCTTAACCAGTTCCTCAGATGGATCTAGTGACCTCGGTACAATTCTCGGTGTTGCCGGAACTTTTACCGAAGGAATGACCTTTAATTATTCCGGCGAAAATAACTGGATTGATCATCTTGAGGCAACTGATGGTGTATTGATTCTCAAAAATCAATCGCCTGATTACGGAACTGCTGTGGCTCATGATGCCGGATCTTACAGCACTATTGGCGCATCACACGAATTTGGTGGACTTGCCGAAGCTAACAGAACCAGCTTGATGGAAGCATATCTTGATTTCTTTGGTATGATGCCAAGCTCGCTGGTTGCCGGATTTAGTGCAAATACCACCGAAGGATGTGCAGGGATGGAAGTAGAATTTACTGATGCTTCTTTTGGCGCTACATCATGGAACTGGAGTTTCCCCGGAGGATATCCTGAATCTTCAATCGAGCAAAATCCAACTGTTAATTATAGCACCGAAGGTTATTTTGATGTTACCCTTGAGATTTCTGATGGAAGCGCTACCACTTCGATGACCAAGAGCAATTACATTACAGTAATGGATGTTCCTGATCAGGCCGGCCCTATTGATGGAGAATATGAAGTAGCAATGGGTGAAACAGAAGATTATCACGTGGATGCTATGGACAACTGTACCCTTTACAACTGGGTAATTACCCCTGAAGATGCCGGTACAATGGAAATTAGCATGAACAGTGTAACCATTACCTGGAGCGATTCCTGGATGGGTACGGCCATGTTGAAAGTTTGTGGCGGTAACGATTGTGGTATGGGTGAATTCTCAGAAGATTTTGAAGTAATGGTAATGGATCCAACCGGTATTTATGAGTTAAATAGCAATACTGTTGGAATTTATCCAAACCCGAATACAGGACACTTTAGCCTTGAACTTTCTTCGATAGAAGCTACAAGCTACCAGGTGAAACTCGTAAACTCATTGGGTGTTGAAGTACTCAGCAAATCAATTGAAATAAACAGAAATTACACCGAAAGTATTGATGTATCGTCAGTAGCTGAAGGTGTTTATTATTTATTTATGAAAAATGAAAATGCAACTGTTGTTGAAAAAATCATCATTCAAAAATAGTTAGCTTAATCAAATATTATATGGCCGGTAATTAATTTATTATCGGCCATTTTTTTTATCTTTGCTTTATGTAAAAAATGAATAGTACCAATAATAATTCTTTGGAAAACGATTTTTATTTATTAAAGATTTATTTGGTATAAATGAGGGTTTATCAAAAGATTTTTAAGTCGCTGTCCTCTTTACTACTAATAAAAAGTATTTTTAAGAAGATGGGGTGCATTTTGACAGACAGACCTCTCAGGCGCAAGCTCCTTCGAGGTGACAAGGACTTGGGGATTTGGGGGTGTGTGAAAGTGGGCGCAAAGCGCCCACTTTCACACACCCCAAGCGAAGCCTTCATCTTGTCATTTCGACTAAAAAACGCAGCAAAGCAGCCTGCCCCGATTCTTCGGGGAAGTTTTTATGGGAGAAATCTATTCTAAACAGGAACAATGTATTGAATTTACAAAATAGGGAGTAGAATCAAAAAAATGAAAATTTCTAAACTAAAATTAACAAATATGAAAACAATTCTTTCAATCACTATTGCATTACTTTTCACTGTTAGCTCATTTGCACAGGAAAAAACAAATGTTGAAACATTTAAAACCTTCCTTGATGGAATAGTCGATTTTCAGACTGTTAACATCAACAATGCTGAGCCCTTGGTGGATATTACAGGCCTGGCCGATAGCAAAGCTGATAAAAAAATTATGCTGACAAAGGAGAATATCCAGTCAGCCATGGATGAGATTGGTAAATATAAAAATGCCATTATTATTGTTGGGCTACATACCATTGTTAAAATTACAGATGCACCAAATTGTCAACAATCAGGTTCGTGGGGCGCTTGTATGCCCTTTGGCAAAGGTTTAATCCAAAAATTCGGAATTTTAGAACAAAAGGAAAATTACATCAATTATATTATTGGTATTCCTGATGGCCAGGAAAGAACTTTGTACTTGTTTAATTAACACAAGATTTAATTCCTGTTTATAAAGCCAATGATATTTTGATTGTAACTATTTAGGTGCTTTTTATCAGCTCTCATTAAAATGGCCACTTCCTTATACCCCCTCTAACTCCCCCTTGAGGGGGAGGATGCCAGCGCACTGGACGCTGCTGCGGCTTGTGCGGCGGGTCTCCCTTTTCGCCAGCTGGCGGAGAAGGGGTCGGTGTCGAGACGAAGTCTCGTGCATGCACGAGCAAAGCTCGGCAGGATGGGGTCAAGATGACGAGGAATTAGATTCTGCCACCTAAATAATTACTTTTGATTTAAGATTAACGATTAATGCCGAGCTTTGCTCGAGCATCCGTGCCTCGCCTACACAGAAGCCACATAGTGCGGCAAGGCAGGCTCGAAAAATCACGAAAATCGTCCGAAGGACTCCTACGGAGAAGATTTTCTATTTTTCGGGACAATTAACCATCACTAATTAAATCCTTATGTCCCCATCCTTTTTCAGGGAGCTTGATTTGAAATTGCCAACCGATTATGCTGCTGAAGAACTTCAAAAGAAAATCGCGAAAAAACTTCATATCAAAAATTTCAACTACGAAATTCTAAAGCAAAGCCTTGATGCCCGCCGTAAACCGGATGTATTCTGGCAAGCCAAACTCAGGGTTTTTTCGGAAGAATTTAACGGAGGACAGGAAAATAAACCCACCCCCGGGCTTGAAATTCCATTTAAAAAAAGAAGCAGCAAAGTAATTGTTGTGGGCAGTGGCCCTGCCGGATTTTTTTCAGCTTTTGTATTGCAAAAAGCCGGATTTGAGGTAAGGCTCATCGAAAAAGGACCCGAAGTAAATCAACGTTTTAAAGATATTTCGGGCTTTGAAAAAGGAGAAACAGATTTTAAGGACAACTCAAACTACTGCCACGGAGAAGGGGGTGCAGGAACATTCTCCGATGGAAAGCTGACTTCCCGAACCAAAGGCATTGCCATCGAAAAAACCTTTGTTTTCCAAAGTTATGTTGATGCCGGTGCCCCGGATGAAATACTTTATCTGGCTAAACCTCACATTGGCAGCGATAAGCTCCGTGTGGTGATTCCTAATCTGCGGAAGCAATTCCAAAGTTTAGGAGGTAAAATACTTTTCGATACAGAAGTAACTTCGATAAATTTAAAAGATATTCAATGTAAAAGTGTGGCAACAACAAACGGGGAGTTCCCTTGCGACATTCTCATTGTAGCCCCAGGCCATTCTTCCTACAACACCTACAGGATGCTTTCTAAAAGTGGTGTTCAATTTCGTAGCAAACCTTTTGCACTGGGTGTTCGCGTTGAACATTCGCAGGAGCTAATCAACATTTCGCAATGGGGAAAGCCGAAGTTTCCCGGTTTAAAAGCCGCCGATTACAAACTTACACACACTGCATCCAATGGCCTGCCGGTTTATTCGTTTTGCATGTGCCCGGGGGGAAAGGTTGTTCCATCAGCACCGGCTGCCAAACAGAATATTGTAAATGGGATTTCCGATTATGCCCGAAGCTCTGCTTACGCAAATTCAGCAGTTGTTGCCGGGGTGCATCTCGATAATCTTCTTAAAAAACAAGTAGGCTTTGAGGAATCCCTCCAATGGATGGAACAGCTCGAACAAAAAGTATTTGAAATTTCAAGGGCTTATAATGTTCCCGGAGCAGGGATTCAGGATTTTTTGTCGGATAAAGTTTCACAAAGTATCCCGGAAAACAGTTTCCCTTTTCAGGTTTTCCCTTATGATTTTAAAGCCCTCCTGCCCGCCGAAATAATTTTTGCACTTAAAGAAGGTCTGCAAAACTTCACCCGAAAAATTCATGGTTTTGAAACCGGCATTCTGCTTGGCCTCGAAAGTAAAACCTCCTCACCCGTGCAGGTAATCCGCGATGAACACAGACGTTGCGAAGGCTTTGAAAATATTTATATTGTCGGCGAGGGTAGCGGCTACGCCGGAGGAATTACCAGTTCGGCAGTGGATGGGGTGAAGGTAGCGATGGGGATTATTGAAAGTTATTAATAGTCATTAGTGGTCATTGATAGTCATTGATTGTCATTGGTGGTCATTGATGGTCATTTGTAGTCATTGATGGTCATTTATAGTCATTGGTTGTTTATTGACATTGGTTGTTTATTGACATTTAGTAAATCACAATAAATTACGCCGCAGGCAAATGACGCGAAGCAAATAACGTGCGAAGCACAAATGACAACAAATGACACCGAAGGTAAATGGCAATAAATTATGGCGAAGCCAATGACATCCGCCAGCTGGCGGATAAATTACGGGAAGCAAATGCCGAAAAAACATCCCGAAGGGTCGGGATTTGATTTCATATTTTTTCGAGCATCCCTGCCTCGCTTAAACAAAAGCCTACGCTGGCGGCAAGGCGGGCTCGAAAAGTCACGAAAATTGTCCGAAGGACTCCTTTGGAGAAAATTTTCTACTTTTCGGGATGACAGCAAAGCTGATTTTTCATTCCACAATCAAAATAAAGAATTATGAAACCTAAATTTGCCACTTCTCTACACAAAGAAATTTTCACTACCCTGAAACCTTTCGAAGAAATTGAGTTTGAAGGGTATTCATTCCCACATTTCAATAAAATCAGGGAAGCCTTAGAAAAAGCGTTTAGCCACTATCCGGGACTGCCATTGCGCAAAGCTGATTTTAGCATGTATTACCGGGTACACGACAAGAGTTACCTCGATGATTTGTTGTTGCTTTCGCAGGATAAAAAGCCATCCGGGGAAATTAGGCGGACCATCGAGTGTTCGGGGATGGAGTATGCAATTCCGGGGTATGAGTATTCACTCGGCGGTATGGTTGAGGCCATCGACCAGATAAAATCAGGGAACTTAGAAAGAGCTTATCTTTTCAATGTTGGAGGCCATCATGCGCATATCCAATATGCCCATGGCTATAGTTTGCTCAACACCCAGGCTGCTGCCATCCGCTATGCACAGGATAAAGGGTTTACCAAAATTCTGAACATCGACTGGGATATTCATCATGGTGATGGTACCCAGGAGATTTTTGAAAACGATCCAGATGTGCATCAAATCAGTATTCACAGTGCAGTGGATTTGTACATGATGAAAGCTTCGGATATCCAAAAATGCACAACTACCTACGCCGAAAAAAAAGGCCATTGCAATATCCCCGTTTTATGGGATGGCTTTGAGGATGATTTTTTTGAAGAAATCAACCTGCCCGGGAAATTTTACCGCTCAGCCCAAATAAAGTCCGCTTTAAAGCAAGCACTTGAAAATGTTCCTTTTAAGCCTGACTTGATTTTTATCTTTTCGGGCTACGATGGCCACATCGATGATTGTGGTGACGGGGTTACAAATTACACCAATGCCGATTTTGAGGAAATGACAAGGATGGTTTTGGATTTTGCGAAAAAGGATGCACTTCCGGTAATTTCGTTGCATGGCGGAGGATATGCCGATCCTCTTTCCATTACCATCGATGCTACCCTGGCACATGTTGAGGTGCTGGCGAATTATTGATTAAAACCAATTAACGGTGTCACTGTTATTTTAAAACCCGGTACAGCTTGCCCCGATTTTTTCGGGGGATTTCGTAAGGGAAGCGGTTCATCGGTAATGGACAATAGAGTGATGGCGCAACTTCCCGCATTGGTGCGGGACAGGCTATATTGAGTTGTGCAGTAACCGCTGGGATTAATTACACTACAATACCGAAAACTCATACTGAGTATAAAAGGACATGAATGCCATTGCGGTAACATAGATTACTTGACCCTGCCATCCTATTTCAAATATTTCCGTGTTTCAACTTCCTGCAAAATGCTCATTTGTTGTATTGCAATCTGGTTTAATTTAACGCTGCTTTTGTTCTATGTTTTCGTTGATAAAAACAGCATTTAGGTTTTCCATATTCGACAAACAAATCAGTTCGGCGACATAGTAAATGCATTTAAACCCGATTCTTTTTTAAACCCCTCGAATTCGAGGGGTTTAAAACCAGGATTGTATAATGTTTCCCAGATGCCCAAATATTCGATAGTATTGCGGTTTCGCATCCAATTACCAATTACAGCACTTGTGTCATCAGTTTTATATTTAGCAATATCGGTCAACGAAATATTATTGTCCTCATGTATTTTCAGAATGGTAACATCTGTTTATTTTTCATCGTATTGCATTAACAGTTTGATATTTTGATGCAAAAATCTGTTCATTCCCGGCAGGCAATGTAATTTCTACCATAGACTGATTTTTAAATTTACATAGAATAATTCCTATGGCAGGGTTTTCTGATTCTTGTTTCTCAAACCGATCGAAGTAATTCACATACATCTGCATTTGACCTAAGTCCTGGTGTGTGAGTTTGCCAATCTTTAAATCAATAAGTACAAAACACTTGAGTATCCTATTAAAAAATACCAAATCAACCCTGTAATGTTCCTCATCGAAGGTAAATCTTACTTGCCTCCCGCCAAAGAAAAACCCTTTGCCTAATTCAATCATAAACTTCTCAATCTGGTTTATAATCGCGGTTTCTAATTCTGTTTCGGAGTAGTAGGTTTTTTCCTCCAATCCTAAGAATTCCAATATTAACGGATCTTTTATTATATCGTGTGGTTTCTCTATACTTTGACCTTTCTGAGACAATTCAAACACTTTTTGTTTATTTCTGCTTATAGCCAAACGCTCGAACAAACCCGTATTATATTGTCTTTTCAGCTCTTTTGTTCCCCAGTTGTTTTGTAATGCTTCTATTTCGTAAAATCTTCTTTCAAGGTCATTTTCTATCCGCGATAAAAATACATAATGACTCCACGATAGAAACTGATTGGGCAATTTCCGAGAAAGATTCTCGGAAATTAAACGATTTTCCAATATCCGAGAACCCTTCTCGGATATTTGTATTTGGTTCATATATGTCAAATAAAATTTCCGCATATTCTCCAAATTATCAACAGAAAACCCTTTGCCCAGTTTTTGTGTTAAATCCGAGGAAACATGTTCAAGTAACTGAGTCCCGTATTCGGCCTTTTCTTTTCCTGATTGCAACTCGTTAACAATCATTTTTCCAATTGAATAGTAGGTGAGTATCATGCTCGTATTCGTGGTTTTCAAAACGAATTTGCGTGCACTTTCAATCAGATCAATAATTTTTCTACTTAATTCTATCATGGTTTTAATTTCTTAATAAAAATATTAATACTCACACCCTGCATTTTTATCATCAAATATATCAATCATCCCTGATAATTACCATACAATAAGAAAAGGGCTTGTGAATCTCACAAACCCAAAACAGTGTCGGATATTTACAGTTTGAAATTACTAACAAAATAATCGATATACTCCGGGATTTTCGTCCCGAGGAAGTAGGGTAAATTCATCAATACATAAGGTGTGCCTGCCGGGGTTTTTGCTTTTTCTATTTTAAATTCTCCCTCATAAACCCTAACGGCATAAGGATGATTGGACAAATCGATAAATTGATGCAATGATTTGAGGCTACCGGTACTGCCGGATTTTATTTCGATAGGAATAATTTTATCCCTATATTTTAAAACTAAATCAACCTCCGATGAGGATTGTTTTTTTTCGCGTACCCAAAAATGTGGTTTGTTATTGCTTATCGAATTTAAGGATATCAATTCCTGTGTTACCAAATGTGGTACAATAGCTCCTTTGTATGCTGAACTCAGATTTTTTAATCCAATCATCTCAGACTGTAAGCCTAAAATATGGTTAACCAAACCCGTGTCGAGGTATTGCAGCCTTGGTGATTTTTTTAAATCAGCCTGAATTGGAATTTCGATATTTGTGCTTGGATAGATGAGTTGAATAATTTTCGCATCATCCAAACTCCTCAGGCCTTCACCTACCTCCCGGGAACGGTAATTTGAATTGCCAAAGTTTTGGAATTTTATTCGCTTGTCGATATAAAAATGTGCAGTAGCCATAATATGCTTTATCACCTTTCGCCCGATTTCATTTGTTGCATACTTTTCAACATCATTTTTATAGGTTTGCCAAATGCTTTCATAAATTGCCGGCAATCCTATCAGGCTATACTTGTTTTCAATAAATACCTTAACAACCTCCGGCATTCCTCCAATAATTGCGTATTGGTTAAATAAATCCAACAAAACTTTATGCGCAAAAGGCTGCATCGGGATTTTATTCATTTGCTCTATTGCAGAAAGATGTTTTATGGCTTCCAGATATTCTAAAAAATTAAGCGGATAGAGATATAAATATTCAACCCTGCCAACCGGGAATCCGGGCACATTCTTCATTGCAAACTCCAATAATGATCCCGCTGATATCACGTGTAAATCCGGAATATCTTCATAAAAATAGCGCAACAAATGAATAGCTTTTGGCGACTCCTGGATTTCATCAATAAACAATAATGTGTCTCCCATTTTGGAAGTTATGTTTTTCGACAGAAATATGGAATCAACTATTGACTTCACATTATCGGATTGTTCAAAAAAACTCCGGTCATCCGATTTTTCAAGATTTAAAATTATGTGTTGCTTGTAAGTTTTGGCAAATTCTTTTATGAGCGTGGTTTTCCCTACCTGCCGGGCTCCTCGCAAAATAAGCGGCTTTCGGTTGGAATTATTTTTCCAATGAGTCAATTGATCTATTATCGCCCTTTTAAACATGCTATAAATCCCTTTCGAAAATTCTAATTTGTAACAAAGTCAGGGCAAATATACACAAAGTTTGTAACAAAGTCAGGGCAGTTTATTCAAAATCTTGTAACAAAGTCAGGGCAGTTTAATCAAAATCTTGTAACAAAGTCAGGGCAGTTTAATCAAAATCTTGTAACAAAGTCAGGGCAGATATGGTGATTTCTTGTAACAAAGTCAGGGCAGTTTGTGAAATAAGTATGACTTTACTTCACATTAATACTCTGATTTTAATCTCAAATTCTTAATTTAAAACTTGTGTTTGAAAACCAAAAAAGGCTGCCTTATAATATTAATGGCAGCCTTTTATAAAAATGTATTTTGGATATTATTCGGTGTAATTGGTGTCAGGATATAAGTACCAGTCTTCATTTTCTGTTCCTCCAGACTCGGCCCAAGAAGCAAAATTTGGATATGCATCCAGGAACAATGCTTTCTCTATTGGGATGGCAAATTCCTCTGCTTCAATTTCAAGTCCCCAGGGTAAGTTACCTTCAGTTAAATAATTATATTGAGGAACTGTAAATGGTGTAACATCTGATGGAGCGAATCCGGCTGAATGGATTTCTATTTCAACGCCACCTTGTGTAGGTGCAATAAACCAGCAAATCCAAATGTTGCCAGAATCATTTATTTCAAATTCAACTTCAAAATTTTCTCCTTCAGGTGGTAAATCCATCATGAATGGGCTGTTACCTTCAAGTGCCTCGCCGTTTATTGTAAGATTCGAATTATCAATTCTTGTATAAGTTCCGCTGCCTTCGAAGTAAAACATCAATCCTATCCTTGTACTTAAACTTCCACCTCTATTCATTACAGTTGTAGAAAATGAACCCCACATCTGGTTATTATTCCAATCCAGGTACAATTTGGTTCTTAATATTACATCATTAAAATCGTAATCCCCTTGAGATGGATAAAGATCTTCAAACATAGCAAAATAGTATTTATTAGAGGATGGATATTCTTTTAACACACTTCCGGATTTGAGTCCTGAAGATTTGGTGTTAATGTTGATTACCTGGTTGGTGAGCGAATTCCAAACCAAGGGATTGGAAATGTTCAATTCGTTCATTTTATCTTTGTTCGACAATTCTCCTTGTTCAATGGTGTCTTTTGTGCAACCAACAAAGAGCAGAATAATTAATGCAATGAATAATGAATTTTTTAGCATGACAAATAAATTTGGTTAAATAATAATGATACCGGCTTACAAAAAAAGAGCCAAATCATATAACATCCTGATATAGTTTGGTGTATGAATTTAAAACGCAAAAATTGTTTCCAAAATTTACGTTTTTATTCTAATAATGAAAAGGGACAATAAACGTGATTTCTATTTAGTGCCTTAACTTTGTTGATTTTTTAAAGTAAAGCCCTGACTCAAAAAAAACTGAATTGCAAAAAAAATCCGGGTAACTTCACCTTTCGATGAAATTTCCCGGGTTATTATTTTTATCAAAATCAAATACAGCTATACCTGCGCCTTCATCACTTCAGCTTCCACCCGTTCAAGTTCCACGGTGAAGTGCCTCATGATTGGGGCTTCTTTAATTATTCTTACCCCGGTTTTTATGGTGTTTCTTCGTTCGTACACATTGGCCAAAGTAGCGGCAATATATTCGATATGATTGTTGGTGTAAACCCGGCGGGGAATAGCCAGCCTTAGCAATTCCAAATCGGGATAGCGGTTTTCGCGGGTAATTGGGTCGCGGTCGGCAAGGATAGCTCCTATTTCCACACTACGCACACCACCTTCCAGATAAGTCTCGACAGCCAGTGTTTGTGCTGCAAACTGCTCCTTTGGGAAGTTGGGCAGGAAACGCCTGGCATCCACAAAAATTGCATGGCCGCCAAAGGGCTCCTGCACCGGGATGCCATACTCCATAAGTTTTTGCCCCAGATAGGCAACCTGCCTGATGCGGGTATCCAAATAGTCGAACTCGGTGCCCTCGTCCAGGCCTTGTGCCAAAGCATTCATATCGCGCCCCGACATACCGCCATAAGTAATGTACCCTTCGAACATGATGTTGAAAGTCTGCGCTTTTTTCCACAGCGCCTCTTCCCTAAAGCCGATAAATCCACCCATGTTTACGATAGCATCTTTCTTGCTGCTCATGGTCATAGCATCAGCACAGGTAAACATCTCTTTCACAATTTGTTTTACGCTTTTATTTTCGTAACCCGGTTCACGCATCTTGATGAAGTAAGCATTCTCGGCAAAACGCGCTGAATCGAAGACCACACGAATACCGTAGGTCTGAGCGAGGTCGTAAACTTCTTTTATGTTTTTCATCGAAACGGGCTGACCACCCGACGAGTTGCAGGTTACCGTAACAATAATCATTGGAATCCGCTCGCGGGGGTATTTTTTGAGTACCGCTTCCAGTTTGTACAAGTCGATATTCCCCTTAAAAGGATGTTGAACCTGGGTGTCGAAGGCTTCATCGATGGTGCAGTCGATGGCGCTTGCCTTACGAAACTCGATATGTCCTTTGGTAGTGTCGAAATGTGAGTTTCCGGGAACAATATCGCCTTCTTTTACAAGTGCCGAAAAAAGTACGTTTTCGGCAGCTCGTCCCTGGTGGGTAGGGAGGAAATAGGGAAAGCCCAGAATTTCCGTAATGGCATTTTTCATTTTGTAATAGGATGATGCGCCAGCATAACTCTCATCGCCCAGCATCATCTCCGACCACTGTTTGTCGCTCATAGCGCCGGTTCCCGAATCGGTAAGTAGATCGATAAATACCTGCTCGCTTTTTAGATTAAACAAATTATATTTGGCTTCTTTGAGCCACTGTTCGCGTTCTTCACGGGTACTTTTTTTGATGGTTTCAACCATCTTTATTTTAAAAGATTCTGCAAAAGGTAAATCCATGATCTTATTTTTTTGAAAGTAATAATGAAATAAATTGTAATAAAAAAATTGACCGGATGGCCGAACGGATGGAGATTAGCAGTAGGGATATGCGTCCCTGTTTTTGATATTCAGGAAAATGTGCTTGCTTTTAATGTTCAATTCATCAACAAAACCTATCATAACCGATGATTTTTATTTCATGACAAAAATAAATTATTTTTCTCAATAAATTGCAACCCTTACTTTTATGGCTTGTCATTGAGAGGGTTTATGGTTGAGTGGGTTTCTGGTTTACATTTTAAGGTACTGTGCATCAGAAATCCGAAAAATTATAACAGTTATTCAATCGGCTTAGAAACTCTGACAGGGTTTTAAACCCTGTCAGAGTTCAAGTCTTCAGCAAAAGGAAAAATACGCAAAAGATGAGTTAAATTTTAGGATGAGAATATTCCCGGTAGCGCAAGTTGCCGGGATTTTTTGCAATTTTATCTAAAAGTACTATGATTTTGAATGGTTGAGAGGGTTTATAGTTGAGAGGGTTTTTGGTTTACATTTGAAGGTGCTGTGCATCAGAAACCCGAAAATTATAACAAATATTCGATCGGCTTAGAAACTCTGACAGGGTTTAAAACCCTGTCAGAGTTCAAGGTTTTCGGGGAATCCTGTCAGAGTTCAAGTCTTCAGCAAAAGGTAAAATACGTAAAAGATGAGTTAAATTTTAGGATGAGAATATTCCCGGTAGCGCAAGTTGCCGGGATTTTTTTTAATTATTTTATAAAACGATTAAAATGTAATATCATCAATCTTGTTAAATTTGTGTCATCAAAGCTTAATTAAAATGGATATTCGAACACGAAAAATGGCTTTTGTTGAAAGATTTTTAAGTATCAATGATGAAGATCTGATCAACAGCTAAGAGATATTTTTGATTATTATTCCTTCCGGGCAAACACTAATGTGGCTCATAATATCATCAAAAAAATTTTGCAACTGAAACTCAAAAACTATTTCAATTGTTCGATCGGCTCTAAAACTCTGACAGGGTTTTAAACCCTGTCAGAGTTGCGCAGGAAAAAAACGAAAATAACTACTTCTTAGATCTAACTTGTTTTTTCCTTTTCCATAAACTAAGTAAAATCAACCAATTGCCCTTCCCGGTTTACAAATTGCACATTACTCTTTAAATACTTTAGTACATTTGTACACGTATTTTATCTCTCACAACTAAACACTTAAAGTATGAAAAGTTACTTATTTTTACTCCTTGCACTTTTTGCGGTGCTATGCTCATCAGCTCAAACCCAAAACATGAACCCCGATCCTAATGGCGAACCCTGGATTGTTGGTGGTTTAAGGGAACTCACTCCTGCCGATTACCAGATGCTATCGCAAGTTCCTCAATGGAAATCCCCAAACCCAACAGATGCTAAAGATTTGCCCTTGCAGGTTGATAATACAGTAAACCCATGGTTCAGGCCAATTTTTAACCAAAGCGGCGGTTCTTGCGGACAAGCCAGTGGTGTAGGTTATAATTTTACTTATGAGATTGATTACGAACGTCAGGTCTCGGCCAATTCGTCCCAAAATCAATATCCAACACATTTTACCTGGAACTTCCTCAACGGGGGTGTAGGCAATGGTTCGTGGTATTTCGATGGGTGGATGATCATCCGCGAAGCAGGATGCCCCAGTGTTTATGATTACGGCGGACTTGCTTATGGTGGCCAGTCGAGATGGATGAGTGACTACGATTTATATTATAATTCCATGTTTAACCGCACACTCGATTTTTATGCCATCGATGTAAGCACGCACGAAGGCTTAGAAACGCTGAAACAATGGCTCTATTCGCGCGATGGCGGAACGCTGCCGGGCGGACTGGTAAACTTTGGTGCCGGAATCGGTGAATCCACGATGTCGTATTTACCTGCTGGAACGCCCAATGCCGGGAAGTCCGTAATTATCGAGTGGGGCACCAGTGCCGACCATGCCATGACTTTTGTGGGCTACGATGATGAAATCGTTTTCGATTTTAACAACGACGGACAATATACCGACGATATCGACATAAACGGAGATGGTGAAGTAAACCTGCGTGACTGTGAAAAGGGCGGGTTGATCATGGCCAACTCATGGGGTACAGGTTTTGGATTCCAGGGAAAAGCTTATGTGATGTACAAACTGCTGGCCGACCCCATCGAGGAAGGCGGCATCTGGGCAAACGCGGTTCATATTGTTCAGGCCAAACCTGATGCCGAACCATTACTCACCCTCAAAACTACAATCACCTACAACTCAAGAAATAAAATCAAAATTATGGCAGGTGTGGCCACTGACCCTGCTGCTGACAAACCCGAATACACAAGGTCTTTCCCTCTGTTTAATTACCAGGGAGGCGATTTTTATATGCAGGGAGGTTCATCCACTTCCGATAAAACCATCGAGATTGGTTTGGATATCACTGATCTTTTAACCTACGTGGAACCGGGTAACGAAGCCAGGTATTTTTTGCAAATCATCGAACAAGACCCATACAGCCAGGGCAATGGCCAGATTAACAACCTCTCCCTGATGGATTATACCGGTGACACCGAAGAAACCATCAGCGAAATAGCAAACATTACCATCAGCAACAATGACACTTCGTTGATTTGGGTAAATAAAGTCATCGACTTTGAAAAAGTAGAAATTGTAACAGAAGAGCTTGAGCCCGCTGCCGTTGGTGAACCATACAGTCAACAACTGGAAGCTGCGCAGGGAATTCCTCCTTACGAATGGTCGTTTAAAATTGACTACAACGAAGAAGAGATTACCGAAGATTTCCCGGCAATCGAAACCAACGTATTGGAGCCTACCAACGAAGATGACGGTTTTGCAATGCTACCGCTCGATTTCGATTTTTTCTTTTATGGTGAAACCTATAACGAACTTACCATCCTTACCGATGGCGCCATCACCTTCAATGGCAACTTTGCTTACATCAGGGATGATGGTGCAATCATGGGCAATAGGTGTATTGCCGCCTATTGCTCCGACCTGATGATTTATCCGGCAGTTGGCGATGGTATTTTTTATGAAGGCGATGAAAACTCGATGATCATCCGCTGGAAGACCTCCAAATTTGATGAGCCCTCTTTTAATTTAGATGTAGCCGTAAAATTATTTCCCGATGGAATCATTCAGTTTTTTTATGGAGATAACATCTCCGCTTCTACTGATTGGGGTTCGGGTGTTTCGCTTGGCGATGGCAACAATTACCTGATAACCACCGTGTCGGGGCTCGTTAATCCTCCCGGAGGTTTTGCCACAGAAATTGGAAGTACGCCTTTCCCGGTGGGTATGGAAATTACCACCGAAGGATTATTTCATGGTACACCATCGGGAATTGGCCGGGCATGGGAAATTCCCTTTAAGGTTACAGATTATATGCGTATTTCAAATCTGAAAACGCTAACTTTCTATACTTTACCAACCGGGTTGCCAAACAATCATGATGTAGAGGGTAAGGTTAAAGCCTCTCCAAATCCGTTTTCGGAAGAGTTCAAGGTTTCGGTAAATAAAAATGGATTTTATGCTTTCCAATTATTGGATGTTACGGGCAAAAAGCTTGCTGATGTTTATAGTGGCCACTTGTATGCCGGAGGCCAGTTTACCTGGAATGTTCCTGCCAACGGACTTCAGCCGGGGGTTTATTTCCTTAGCTGGACTTCCACCCATGGTTCGGATGCCATGAAAATGATTTACACAAAATAAATACACAGCAAACAGTTCGTTTTTCTCTTACCGATAAATTAATTGAAGTTGCCGGAATAATTGCCACGCTGGCTTTGCTTATTCTCCCCTTTGCTTATTACCGGGATTTACCCGATGAAATACCCTCACATTTTGGATTCAAAGGAATGCCAGATGGTTTTGGAAATAAAGGTTCGATTTGGGCTTTGCCAATAATCGGGGTGTTGCTTTACATCGGGTTTTCGCTGCTCAATTATTTTGTGATCGTGAAAAACAAGGTGAAGTCATCGGATAAATATGGAGAGCCCATTGCCCGGGAAAACGTTTTGCGATTGATGCAAATCATCAAGTTGATGCTAAGTGTAGCGTTTGCGTACATTTTATGGCAAACCATCAGGGTTTCTCTGGGGGAGACCGAAGGACTTGGTGTTTGGTTTTTGCCCACCTTTATTGTACTGATGACTTTTTTGCCCATCGTGTTTTTAGTGACAATGGGAGGGAAGTCTAAAAAGTAATGAGTTTTTTATCACTATTGTCCGTGAAAAATATAAGTCTAATAATAAATTCTTCGCTACATCCCGAAGTTTCGGGATTTCGCTCAGAATGACAGGCGTTTAGGATTTCAAGGAGGGGGTGGTTGGCGGCAAAGCCGCCATCCACCCCCTCCACAGACCAAAACCTACAAAACCCTTGTCATTCTGAGCGTAGCGAAGAATCTATAGTTTTTAGTCGGACAGTAGTGGTTTTTAATAAATTAATTTTTAATAGTAATGAAATTATTAGCAAAAAGAATATCGCTTGTATTCATTGTTTTTCTCGGAGTTTTTTCGGGCTGTAATAAAGATGAGGAAGTTGAACGGAGAAATATTTACATCGGGGCAATGCTCCCGCTAACCGGAGCCGGTGCTTCTGTAGGAGAGAGTGCCTATGCAGCAATTCAGCTTGCTGTGGATGATATTCAGGCATCTTTAATATCGAGGGGGATAAAAGCAAACGTGGCTGTATTTATCGAAGATACGGAGACAGACCCTGAGGTGGCCACCCAAAAAATATCCTCTTTTGCTAACCTGGGCGTTAATGTTTGCATCGGGCCTTATGCAAGTTCCAATGTGAGTGCCGTAAAGGATTATGCCGATAATAATGAGTTGTTGATAGTTAGCCCTGCAAGTGTGTCAACTTCGCTGGCAATTGCAGGGGATAATATTTTTAGATTGGTGCCAGGCGATGAAAAGCAGGCTGAAGCAGTTTCCGCATTGTTGGAGGATGATGGGATAGAAATGCTGATACCCATTGTAAGAGATGATTTATGGGGGAATGAGTTGCTTGCTGCTACCACCCAGGAATTTGCCTAAACTAATGGGCAGGTATGCCATTAAATATAGCACTTCCGTGGATGATTATACTCCTTATCTTAACTCGCTTAAAGCGTTGTTGATTTCAACTATTGCTAACTCAACGGATGGAGTTACAGGGAATATTTCATTAAACGTTGTCGGCGATCGTGCTTATGCAACTTATGATTTTTGGGGAATTCAACATCAGGCTGAACAATACAATTGGGAAACGGTTGCCAGATATAATAATGAAACCGAAACATTGGAGCGTTTCTAATATTGTAACTTCAACTATTTGATAGTTGAAATTTCCCTTATCCACGAATATATGGATGGTGGCTTTATTTTCAATGAAAGATCGGGGTTAAAAAAAATTTCTAATTTTCAAAATTCAACTTCAAAAACTTTGTTTCGAAATGCTCTATTTTTAATGGGGCGGTCAGTGTTGCTATTTCCTCTTCCAAAATATTTACCTCCATTATGGAGCTTGCGCCTGTTTCCTCAAGTAATCGACGGGTGTCGAGGATGGCGTGATCACCTTCTACTTCACGCAGATGAAGAATAATACCTTTGCCATCGCTTGATGGTGTTGCGTTTACAAGCAAAATATTTGGCAATGCCAAGTTAATCATGGATCGTGACACCAATTCAGTGCTCTTGGCAGTTGTGGCAGGCATAAGCACCCTTGAGAGTAAGGGCGTCCGGTTGCCCCAACCAAACCTGGTAGCAAACATATCGGTGTTGTCTGCCGATGAAGTAATGCTGTATGACCAGCGCAATTCGCCCTGCTGACTGGCCTTGAAATTGGTAACCCAATAATTGTTCAGCACCCACGAAAAAATATGATTGGTCTTAGGATGCAGGCGGTAATAATATCGTCCAATATTAATATCACCAAATTGAACCAGCGGAATTTCATTACTTACAAAAGCAATTTGAGATTTATCATTCCTGACGGATGCAAAGTTTTGGATGGTATTCCAGTCGGATGAAGTGCCTGCCAGTTGGTTAACTCCCGGATATACTACCCCTCCCTGGGCTTCGAAGGCAAGCTTTCCGCTTTCCAGCTTAAAAGGAAAAGCCACATAAACACTTTCGGGGGTTGTAACCGGTAACTTAAACATGGAATACAGGAATTCAATTTTCTTTTGGTGATGATATAATCTGATTTCGATAGTTACACCTCTTTCATCGGCACATATTGGCATTTCACCATTCAGAAAAATGCTTTGATAAATAGCTCCGATTTCTTTTCTTAACACCCTGATATTTCGCATTGCAGCCCGGGATAGATCAAGTGGCCTGTAAATAGTGTCTCGCGTGTTATTCGTCAATCTCTCCAGGTCGTGACGGTTAGTGAGCTGTTCGTAGAGAAACTGCCCCAAAGTAAGGGTGTCGTTTTCATCGATGAGATTTTTCTGAAGCTCTTTGTCATAAATTTGGGTAACTACACCTTTATTTTCATGGATGGTCATTTTATAAAAATCGTTTTCAAAAATATTATCATCAACAGCAGGAATTGTGGCAGCTTTTTGCCCTACATTTACTTGCAGGGTTTTGTAGCCAAAAGGCGGGATATCCTCCACCCACAGGCTGTAGTAGCTGCCTTCCATGCGTTGCTCGTGCTGCTGGTATGGAACTACATTGCCTTCAGCATCGGTAATGGTAAACTCAGCTCCTGCCGGAATTATGGCATTTTGAATGAACAAATCAACCATGCCCGAACGCTTCCAGTTGAGCGTATTGAAAATTGCAATGGTTGGTAAATTCGATTTGCCAATTGCAGGTTCGATAAAAGCCATGGCTTTTTCAGCCAGAGCCTGAGATTTTTTAGCGGCTTCCCAGGCATAGGCCGATTTCATCCCCCATTGGTTAATAGTGTTTTGTGCCAATGGGTCGCTAACACTTTCGGCAGCGCCATGTGTATGTTCATCATAAAATAAAATATTGTCGTACACCTCATCAATTTCATCCAGGGTATTTTGAGGTAATTCCACACCCATCATTTTTGCCATCGACAGCACCGAAGTAATAGCGGGCATTTCAGCCTGGGTATTTCGTATCACCTTTGTTTCGTTGGCTGCCGAAGCAACCCCATCGGTTCACCAGTCGGGCCACGCAATTTCTTGTTCCGGAATATTATCTGCATGTTGCTCATCAAGAAAAATCATAAATTCCCGTGCCAGGGCACTTCTTAGTTTAGGCCACTCGTATTTATCATTCCAGGCTTTTATAATGTTTGAAACATCCACTGATGGTGGGGAGTTGTCAGTTACATATCCCGAAAATTGCAATGAAATTTTTTCGTAAGGATATCCTTTTTGCTCCAATCCCGTCAGGTATTGCGACAGGTTGTTTCTGAAATCGTCCTGTTGCCCGCTTGTCAGCCCAAGTGAATTGCCGTGCTGGTAATGCTCGCTGCGGTATGTCAACAGGCGATTGCCTGCCGGAGATTGCCACCAAAAGCTTGTGGGCTTGTCAAAAGGCAAGCGGGCACGATGCGCATGAATACCCATAGTCAGGTATTTTACATCGGTGTTGTGGTAGTAGTCAATCATACACCATCCGATGCCGTTTACATCGTTTTGCATGGCGGTTGTAACATCAATGCCTCTGTTTTTAAGCATCCTCAATGTTTTGGTTTGTGCTGCCAATGCCGATTCATCCACAATTTCGGAAAAGTTGAGAAACATGCCCGTGGCTTCAATTCGTCCTTCTTCCAGTCGCTGCAAAAGCCTGTCGATTTGTGCTTGCGGACGGCTTTTCAAATATTCTCTCACCGACCATGAAGTTTCGCAGGTCCACCTAAATTTTGAGGCATCCGGGTAGTCATCGGTCTGGTCGCAGAAATCCAGGGCATTGTCGATATAGCGGAGGTGTTCGGGTAAAATTTCAGTTTGTGGGCGGGTGTAGCCAATGTCGGTGTGGGTATGCTGTACCAGAAAAATTTCCCACTCCCTGATCGGAGCGACTATAAAAGCTTTTTCAATGGTTTGATGATTTCCAATCCTGATTTCTGCATTCAGGATTATTGTATCCTCAACTTTTGGAACATTAATTTCCAACTTGTTGAAGCCTGCTTTCAGGATGGTTTCCGACTTTGTATTTCCTATTTGTACAGTCGCTTTTGTCTCATCCCCAATATGAATAAAATCCACACTTACCGAGTGAAACAATTTGCCTTCACTCTTCACCACTACTTTGTTTTGATAGAGATTGATTTCCTCCTCAATGCTTGCTTTGTATGTCATAAACCAGGTATTGTTGTTTGTGGTCGAAGTTGATATTTTTAGGATTGCCGGATTGCCAGGAGTTATTGCATTTGTTGGCAGTTTTAGGATTGCAAAACCCATTTGGTCGGCATATTTGTCGAGCATCGTAACATTTAGGGTGAGTTCAGCACCTGCCTTGCCTTTTATTACTCTTGGTCCTAATTCGCTGGTTCGGGAACTGTTGAAGGAAATCAAGTTCTTTCCATTAACACTCAACTGGAAATCTACAGGATCGGATGTTACATCCATCCCAAACAGCCAAATAAAACGGATGAATTCATCGTGATAGTCAGCAGGTATAATTTCGGTTTTCCATACTATGGGATCGTAATCTGCCTGCCCACGCAAAAGCAAGGAGGTGTTTACTTCAGGAATAGGGGAGTGGTATCCGAAGCGCTTTCCTGAAAGCTCTTCTGCATATCCTTGAAAATAAGTTTGTTCCTTGTTCTGTCCAATCAGAATGGAGTTGAGAAATAATAAAATTGAAAAGATGAATCGGGTTTTCATATTTACACATCGTTTTATTGGAGTTGTAAATAAAAGGAAAAAATGTGAAAGTGAAAATAGACATTCAAAAGGTCTTTTGATGGTCTTGTTCTGCTTGATTTTTTGTTAGCCAATCCTTTTTCGTTTATTGAAATCAGTTATAATTTGTTTTATTTGATTATAATATTGTATGGAAGGTATCACATTTTGTGATACCATAGCATCAATTTCATCATCTGTAAGTTCAAACATAAAAACGTCAGGGGAACGATTTTTTTTTGAATAACTCTGACAGGGTTTAAAACCCTGTCAGAGTTGGAAACATCTATATCCTCTTGTAAACAATCACTGCCACACTCACATCATCGCTACATAAGTTATTGCTGAGGGCACAGGGTTTTTCGGCAGGAATTTCGATTTGGGCATCGTTGGTCTTGGTAATTAGCCGCTAATGAAAAAATAAGCTTTATTCTATCGTAAAATCAGGTATCTGAATTCCTCCGCATGAATATTTAAAATTGACTTATAATTTACGCGAAGAATTTCTTCGATTTGATGGCTTGAACAATTGCCACGTTTAATCCAAATTACTTTGGGAGGCGATCCAAAAAAGATGGCCAATTCGTGAAAATCAGAGTCTTTTGTAACAATGGTATAATTATTTTCCCGTGCAAAATCCCAAATTTCCAAATCCGATTTTTCCGACATACCAAGATCATGCACGTGAGATAAACCTGGAAAAATATCCCGGATTAAATGCACCAATTTCGGTGAGAGATTATGATCGAATAATAATCGCATCTTATCCTACCAATTGTAATCGTTCGCGATCAGCAGCATAACTTAGGCAGGCAAGAATATCATCCCTGGTGAGATAGGGAAAGTCATTAATTATTTCTTCGTTTGACATCCCCGAGGCTAAATACCCTAAAACATCATACACGGTTATCCGCATGCCTCTTATACAAGGTTTGCCTCCTCTTTTTCCAGCTTCCATTGTTATTGTTTTCCGGTAATCCATTGTTGTAAATTTAAATCGCTTGAATAACAAAAACTTATTTGACATCAATAAATTATTGAGCAATTTCAAAAGTACTATTTTTTAGGAAAGAATTTATAAATATCCCTGTGGTGCAAACATCTTATAAATTCAAGCTCCGACCCTGAGATGACAATACCCAAACGATAATCTCCAATCTTAACCACCATTTTGCAATTCCTTTAGAAATGAATCTGTATCTATAAATTCACCGGTGCGCCCTTCCGTTATTGCTGCTGACAAGCCAAAATCTTCTATTTCTTCTTTAGATAATTTTCGGGTTGAAATACCAAGTTTTTTGGCCAGTTGTAATATTAACTTTAAATCATGGCTGGATTCGGTATGTAAAATTGCGCTTTCCATAAATAAATATTTTAGGCAAAATAAACTATTTTTTAGGAAATATTGGTGGGAGGTTAGGCCGTTTTGTGGTACTTTCAATATAGGAACTTTGACAGGGTTTAAAACCCTGTCAAAGTTGACAAAACCTAATTCTTCCTATAAACAATCGCTGCCACACTCACATCATCGCCACCCATTTTAATGCTGAGGGCGCAGGGCTTTTCGGCGGGGATGTCCATTTGGGCATCGCCGGTTTTTTTCAGCGAGCTGTTATAAAAAAAGCAAGGTTAAGATTTGAAACCAATTCTTTTTTGCTTTTTGAAATCCGCTTCAATTTGTTTTTGTTGATCAAGATTTTTTTTAGAAGGTATCACATTTTGTGATACCACAGCATCAATTTCATCATCTGTAAGTTCAAATAGAAAATCACCAGGAAAACGATCTTTGTTTCTGAATCGGTTTTATTTTTGACGTTGGAATGTCTGCCAAAATGCGGATGATTCCGAGTCTTCATTAAAAATAGTTAGGTGAAACGGTGCTAAAATAAACTTGATTTTCTTTCAGGATTGTTAATTTTCGTAGGATTTTGTCTTGTGTCAAAAATGTCCGTCACTAATATTGCTTTCAATTCTTCAGCGGCAAATTCCGACCATAATACTTTCATGATTTACCAGCTTTTGGATTCTTCTTCTAATTCAGCTTGATCAATGAATTCTTTAGCTTTGTACTGTAAGTTTGATTTTTCGGCCCTTTGTAATAAATCGTTTTTAGTTAATTGTTTAAAATTCACATCGGGAATCTTTGAATCAAATATTAGATTTTCTATTTTTCGAATCAAATTATCGTCATGAAGTCCAATTAGGTATTCTATAACGTTCAGTTTTCTAGTTTGTAAATCCATAATCAAATATTTATTTCAATTACAAAGGTAATGCTTAATTGGTGAAAATTTTAGATTGGAGGTCGCATTTTGCGTCCTCCATTCCGATAATTCTTCTTTGGTCATTTCAAACATGAAGTCAAGAGGAAAAACGATCTTTATTTCTGAATCCGGATTTTTTTTTTGACGTTGGAATGTCCGCCAAAATGTGGACGATTCCAAGTCTTCATCAAGAAAGGTTGGGATGAATGCTTTCAAGATAAAATTTATTTTTCCATAGAAACTCTGACAGCCCCGAAAGCTTTCGGGGTAACCCTGTCAGAGTTGAAAGTTTTTACATCTTCTTATACACAATCGCCACTACACTCACATCGTCGCCGCCCATATTAATGCTGAGGGCGTAGGGTTTTTCGGTTGGGATGTCGATTTGGGCATTGCCGGTTTTGCAGTGAAGATTACTAAATTATCCTTGCCTACATACTTTTTAATCATTAATTTTGTTGACCAATAAATAATAGGAAATTATGCAAACCATAACAATAACGCCACGGTTAGAAAATGGTAGGTTTTATTTTGAACTTCCTGATGATCTGAAAGATTCAGAAATCACCATTCAGCTTATTGTGAAAAAGGACAAAACCAAATTGCTGAAAAAAGAGGACAAGTTGGAAAAGATCAGACCATTTGCAGGTATAGCCAAAGAATCCTGGTATGAGCCCGATGCGGAAGAATGGTATAAACAGTAAATTGAAATGACATGAAGATTTTTGTTGATTCCGGGATTTTTGTTGAATATGTGAAAGGGAGAAGGATTGATTTTTTTGAATACCTCATTAGCAAGGATTATGAATTGTTCATCAATCAGGTTGTTCTCAGTGAGTTTTTATTCCATTTCATAGGCACAATAGGTAACAAATCCCCATTAACCATTAAAGAATCCGGGAAGATTGCTGAATGTTTCAAAGACCAGAACCCAATTGATATGCTGCCTGGAGTTCAGGTTTTGTACCATACCTCTGAGATTTCCAATTTTACAATTGATTTTGTTAAACAATTCAACCTTTTACCCAATGATGCCTTGATCCTTGCTACCTGCAAGTTCTATAATTTAAAGTATCTCGCAAGCTTTGATTCGGATTTTGAAGTTCCCTGTAGGACACTCGGTATCCGTATTTTTAATGATGAAACAGATTTAAAGGATTACTCTCCCAGGGTTAAGTTAAATTATTAATTCACCTTATTTTGCAGCTGTAACCCTCAACACTCGCGTTGTCGTCGCATAAGTTGATGCTAAGGGTGTAAGGTTTTTCGGCAGGGGGTGTCTATCTCAGAATTGCTGGTTTTGCCGTTGAGTTGTGTTGCACGGATTACAAATCCGCGCCAGCATTGGGAATATGAAATTACGGTTTATAGCCAATTCTTTTTCGTGATTTAAAATCTGATTCCTTTTGTTTAGCCTGTTCCAATTGTTTTAAATAGTCGAAAATCAATAACAGTTTGTCCTCATGAGCTATCAATTGCTTTTTAACGTCATTTAGCTCTCCCTTTATGTCCTGTTGAACCATTAACGCTTTTCTAATGATAGTGAATGTTCTCATTATTGCAATGTTCATATCAATGGCAACTTTACTTTTTAAAACACTCGAAAGCATTGCTACACCATTCTCTGTAAAAGCAAAAGGAGTAGCACCTCCAAAATGTTTTTTAGAAGGTATCACATTTTGTGATACCACAGCATCAATTTCATCATTCGTAAGTTCAAACATAAAATCACCAGGAAAACGATCTTTATTTCTTCTTACAGCTTGTTTTAAAGCTCTGGTTTCAACTCCATAAGATTCAGCAAGATGAAAATCAAGTAAAACGTTTTCTTCACGTAACGCGATTATTTTACTTGTAATTATAAGCTCTTGAGGTTGTTCTTTGTTCTTCATATCTATCAATTATTTTAGTTGTTCTGTTTCTTTTTTTAATCCATTGACTCTGTTAAAAGTAATATATCGATCCAAAAGGATGAGTGAAAACATAAATTTACAATTTTAAATATAAACTCCACTATTTTTACAAGTTGAACAGCTAAAGTAGCAATATCTTTTCTGGTTGACCTCTTTCGTGTAATTGCCTTTTCATAATACTCGATTCCTTTAGCAGATATTCTACAAATACTATTATTTGCATCATCTGGATTCTGATTATCAGCAAACATACACAAGAACAAATCACCTGAATTTTTTCTTTCGACAAAACCATTTTTTTCCATAGCAATAACTACACTATCAACTTCACTCTTATTAACATTTCTGAATTGATAAATCTGGCTAACATCATAGAATTTGTCAGTGTGTTTTCTGTTGTATAAATGCTTTAAAATTTCTTCGTCATTTTTCATAATGATCGATTTAATTAAGTGAATAAATAGAACTGTTTTCAGGTTTGTATAACTCAAACCGTGTTTTTTCGGATAAATAAATTTTATGAGTTACTATTACTCATGTTCTTGTTACTCTATAACAGTTAAGTCATCTCCGGAAATAACTTTAGCTTCAATCACTCCTCTATTGGATTCTTCATCAGGTTTTCGAGAATTTATTCGATTTTTATTATTTCCCTGATAAAGCTTTATAACATGAATTTATTCATCTCTTTCTATAAGTGCTGTAGCCTTATAGATTTCATTACGATAGCTATGACTTATTAAAGTTCTTGTATAATGTTCCTTTTTATGTTCAGTATCATAAAAAGAAAAAGGTAAATCTATGTGTGATTTATATTCGAGTCTATGAATTATTTTATTAGCACAATATGCTAAATATAAAGCTCCTTTACCATCTATTGGTGTAACAGGTCTATCTGCAAAAGGTCTATTACTTTATTTTTCAGCACTGAAATTAGCTAGAGGTTTAATTAGTTTTACATTAACTTCAAATTGAGCTTTTATATCATCCTTATTATACCCCCCACTATTATATCATCCATTATTATATTCTCCACTATTACATCTATCATCATCACATTCATCCAATTTAAGTATTTCCTTTGATGACAGCACATGCGTAAGCAATATTGATTCAATTTCCATGAAATTTATCTTAATTAATGGTGGCTGCGAAATTACACCAATTTATTTATACAACCAGATAAAACTCGATTTATTTTAGATAAATTAATATTATCAAAAAAATTAATAACGAGAAATATAAAATCAGGCTCCACCCAGACAAAAAAAAGCTTCCATCTTTTTCAAAATGGAAGCCCTGTTATTTTCAAACCCTGTCAGAGATATTCATTTCTACATCTTTCTATACACAATCACCACCACGCTCACATCATCGCCACCCATGTTGATGCTGAGGGCATAGGGTTTTTTGGCGGGGATTTGCAAAAATGGAAATTCTGCAAATGCTCGGATTACAAATCCGAGCGAGCTGGATCACCGGGGTTGTACTTTTAAAGCTTGCCGGAAAGCGGTTGGGAAAAGTAAGTTTTAAAAATCTGAAAACCATAAAACCCTGACAGGGCTCAAAGCCCTGTCAGGTGGGGTGTTAAATCTGTATTTTACTTCTTCGTGCCATTTTCTCGATTGAGGTGCTTCGGACAATGTACTTCCTGGTCTACAAGTTACTGACCAGAAAATATTTTTTTTGCAACCCGGTACGGGTTGTGGTATAGTAGTTATTTGATTTCCCAGACAGCACTAAAAACCCGGTACGGGTTTCGCTATTAATAGATTAACTCATTTAATGAGCCCAATTCTTGATAGCTCAACTCATACTGAGTTGTTGAGGGCTACCTACAAATCACTTTTACTACAATACCTAAACTCATACTGAGTTTTTTTAATCTGGCACTCTGTTTTGAAATAAAAACGGAACGAAAAGGCATTTTTTTAGATAAATCTTAATGTCCAGATAAACAGAAAGGTACAATTTCCAAAAAGTCAATTTTTAACACCCCACCTGTCAGGGTTTGGGTGAAAGTAAAAACTAATTCTTCCTATACACAATCGCCACCACGCTCACATCATCGCCACCCATATTAATGCTGAGAGCGTAGTGCTTTTCGGTGGGGATATCGAATTCTTTTTAGGGTTTAAATCCCCGCAAGGGGATGGAAACCCCCGTGCAGATCGCCAATAAACAGGGCAGGGCTGCCCATCCCTTTCAGGGCTTGCATCCCAAGTATTAATTCTTTAAACACCGGATAGAACGGGCGTAATCCTTACTAAATCCGTATCGGAATACTTCAGAACTATAGTTCTCCAAGTACCAGTAACTTGAGAGGAAACCATTGATTTCAGTAGAAGACCAAAAATGACTGCTCTCCCCTAGGTAGTCGAAATAGCCATTACCATTTCGTGAGCCTCCTGGTAGCGCAGAAAAGATAGATCTGTTTGAGGCTCCTACATTAGGATAATTCCAGCTTGAAGTTGATTTTAATTTTCCACCGGCAATGTCTACTCCCCCTAAATAATTCACTAAAACAGTCCATTCTTCATCACTTGGTAAGTGCCACCCTTGCGGGCAAGCTTTTAGGGCGGCGATCCAATTGTATAGTCGTCCATATTTGTCGCAGTTGGATGTTTTATCATCATAACACCAACTCCCACTTGTGTAGTAATCGAGGTTTTCCGCCATCCAAGTTTGTGTTCCTATTCTTACACTTCTGTAGGATTTGTCATCCCTTATATCTGTAAGGATCTGGGGAGCTTCAATTTCATTCCATAATTCAAGTGCCTGCTCATAGTAGCAGCCATTTTTTCCAGCAATCTCTATATATAATTTTACTTTTTCTAGAGCTTCGCTTAAGTCATTATTAATAAAAAGTGTATAAGCATAAATGTAATAAAAGTCGGCTGGAGGTTCAACATCTAAATTGGTGATTTTTTTTAGGTACTCTAACGCCTCTGCAAAATTCTGGTTATCAATTGAGGTTTTTGCCTTTAATAAGTATCTATCAGCGTGAATATCATCACCAATTTGTGCTGATGCATTAAATGCAACCATAAGTATTAAAAGTAGAAGTGTATTTTTCATTTTTCTAAAAGCATTTTGATGAGATTTTACAAAGACTATTTTTTTCTTGTTTTAAGTCTTGTAAAACTTAGTATTGTTCTTTACAGAATATAGTTTCTTTAAAAAATATAATCGATTGGCATTTTTGTTTATTCTAATTCATTAAAGTGCTTTAAATGTAAAACCCTGACAGTCCCGCACGTGCGGGACTGTCAGGGTTGGAAACATCTACAGCTTCTTATAAACTATCGCCACCACACTTACATCGTCGCCACCCATGTTAAGGCTAAGGGCGTAGGGCTTTTCGGCGGGGATATCGATTTGGGCATCGCCGGTTTTTCCGGTAAGTTGCTCCCAAACGGTAACAGCCTGGTGTACGCCGGTTCCGCCGGTGGGGTGTCCCCAGCCAACAAGTCCGCCTGTTGTGTTCATCGGGATTTTTCCGTTGCGGTCGGTGTTGCCTTCGTAAATAAAGTCGGCCCCTTCGCCATGTTTGGCAAAACCAAGTGCTTCAACAGCCAGAACGCCCGCAATGGTGAAACAGTCGTGGGTTTCGATGGTTGCCAGATCGTGAATGGTAATTCCTGCGTTTGCCAGTGCTTTGTGTGCGGCATCGCCGATGGTCTCCATCACGGTGAGATCGGTGGGGTTTTTGGTGAGGTCACGCTCAGAAGTGGCAAAGCCAATTACCTCAACAGCGTCCTTTTTATCGATGCCACATTTGGCCAGTCCCTCCTCCGAAAATATAGCAATCGCCGAAGCGGCATCCGAAACCTTGGAGCAATCCATAACGTTAAGGTGGTCAACAAAAAATTTTCCGTTGGGTTCCATTTTGAAACATGTGGCTTCAGGATCGGGCATGGCGTTGTGAAACTCTTGTGCCGTGGGGCAAAGCCGTGCATTTTTAATAGCGTTGGCATACCAGCGTGATAAGCCTTTGCGGGTGCGTTCTTTACCGAATTTTTCGTAATAAGCACCTGCACGGTCGCTAAACTGCCCCGGAAAGAAATAGGCATGTCCGGCTTTGCGTTTCTGGAACCATCCGGCACCAGCCAACACATCGGCGCCATAAATCGCTTTCATTGTATTTTGCACTTCCACACCTACCGCCAAAACAGAATCAGCTCCGGCCAAAATATTTTTAATTCCAGTAATCAAAGCCATACCTCCCGAAGCACATGCAGCTTCCACACGAATACTGGGCTTGAATTTTAGTCCCTCATCAATCATCGGGATAAAACCTGCCAAATGTCCCTGGTTATTAAAACGTGCTGCCATAAAATTCCCGATTACACTTTCGTCCACATTTTTTGCACCGCCAATTTGTGTAAGTGTTCCTTTTCCTGCTTCAGAGATGTAATGCTCCAAACCCGGCCTGGGCTTTTTGGGATTGAATTCTTTGCGTCCTGTACCGAGTGAAACGGTATTGTAGCCTGCGGCCATATATATCTTCTTACTCATCTTTTTCATCGTTAGTTTCCTTAAATTAATATGTTTTTATTATAGTTAAAGTTTCTGAACAATAAAGTTCGGTAACGAGGCTTGCGCAGACAGAAAAAGCGGAGTTTACTACTGTAATTGAGCATTTTTCTGTAAAGCGCAACGAAGTTAACGGGCTTTATTGACTGAAACTAAATAGTTGTTAATGGGTCCGTAAGCATGGAAAAATCCTGTAAGCATCACAGTGTTTACATCTTCGTTGTTGTGCCCGACGCCTCTTTCAACCAGTCCTAAGCCGATTTCGTTTGATTTCTGATTGTAGGTCTTCGCCAATGTGGCTCCAAAAGTTTTTATATTATTCAAATCATTGAAATAGCTTTCCAGCAATTCCGCTTTTTTCTTGTTAAAGTTTACCGCTTTCCATGGTTTCCACGAATCGGGTAGGGAGCCAAGGTGTTCATCACATTTTCCGGCAAAGTCTCTGATTATTGCATAGTCTTTTTTTTCAGGATTATAAATTCCTACTGGCCTGCCTTTTTCATATTTCAGGAAGCCATCTTTTTGCGAACCATCTGAACGCTGACCACCTTTCACACCCATGTCGAAGAGTTTGTCCAAAAGGTCGCTGTGTAAATCTTCGTCTTTGTGCCAGGGGTTCATCACGGCCATAATAAAGCGTACCACATCGATGCCTACATAGTCGATCAACTGGAAAATGCCCATGGGGCGTACCAGGAAATCCTGCGAAATTTTGTTGACCATGTAAACTGATTCAACAAAAGAAAAGTCTTTCATTAGTTTTTCAACTTCGGCAATACCATATAATGAGTCGCGCATGAAATGTCCGTTGCCAATAAATCCGGCAAAGTCGTTAGATGGGACAACAACTTTGCGTAAGCTCTTGGCGTAAGTCATGGCGAACTCTTTAATTTCACTGTCATTTTCATTGATAGTAATCAATTCAACCAGGCGTTGCACAGCGGGTGGATTGTAAAAGTGGAATCCCAAAATCCGTCCTTCAAGATTTGCTTCATTGTTGAGTACATGGATGGGGATGGAAGAGGTGTTGGTGAAGAACCAGGGTTTGTTTGGATTGTTTTTATCGATCTGGCTGAATATTTTCACTTTTAGCCCTTGATTTTCTGCAATGGCTTCAAAGATCAAATTTGAGCTGTATGCTGATTCCATCGTGGTAACGGGTCGCACAACATTCATCACATCAAAAATGTACTCATCTATGATCTGGCCATTTTCGATCAGATCGGCCCGGTGGGCATACATTAGGCGTAGCCACACCATTTTTTTCTCGGCCATTTTTCTTACCTGGGCACGGAGATATTTCATCAATCCGGCCAGGCCTTCCTCTGAGAGGTCGATGGCATTGAGCACATAAGTTTTTCCTTTGTTTTCAGGTTTGAGGCTGAGGTTGGCCATTTCCACGGCCGTGAGCAACAGGATGCCGCTACCCATTTTTCCGGCGGCTCCCAGCACACTTACTTTTTGTAATCTTTCGTTGTAGTTCATATTTCGTAGTTTGTTGAATGTTATTTGTTATTCGTTAATTGTTGAGCGAAGCGAAATCCCGATTTTTCGGGATTAATCGTTATTGGTTATTATCGCAAGTTATTTATCAATTATTTCTTTCACTTTATTTTTTAATTCTTCAATGTCAGGTAAATAAAGTTGATATTTTGAAACAATCAATTTTGAAGAATCATTTAGCATAGCATATTCAACCATGATATCATCTTTTCCTTCAGAAAGAATAAGTCCAATTGGTTCGTTATCAGACTCCTCACTTACTTCTTTTGTGTAATATCCAAGATACAATTTCATTTGACCGATATGTTCATGCTCAACTTCTCCAATTTTTAGGTCAATTAAAACGTAACACTTAAGTTTTGTATGATAGAATACCAGGTCAACGAAATAATGACGGTTGTTTAAAGTAATCCTTTGTTGTCTGCCAATAAAGGCAAAACCTTTCCCCATCTCCAAAAGAAATTGTTGTAAATTATTTATTATTGCTTTCTCAACATCTGTCTCTGTATATTGATAGTTTTCCGGGAAATTCAAGAATTCAAACACATGCGGATTTTTGATAAAATCTTCTTCGGATTTAAATATTTGTCCCTGACGTGAAAGTTGTATTATTTCCTCCTTGTTTTTTCCGATTGCAAGCCGATGGAATAATCCGGTTTTCTTTTGTCTCCGAAGTTCTCTAACTCCCCAATTGTCTTTGACAGCTTGATTTTCGTAAAATGCTCGTGCTAAATTATCATCCACTTTTAATAGTTCACAATAATGCGACCATGTCAATTTGTGTGACAGTGTCTCACAAATTGGATATTTATTATAAAAAAGCCTCATGTAATTGAGATTACTTCTACTAAATCCTTTCCCATGCTTCAATGATAGATCCTTCGAAATTACTTCTAATAGTTGTGAACCATATTCAGATTTTTGTTTTCCGTCTTGTTCAAATTCAATGATATGTTTACCTATTTCCCAATATGTGTGGAGCATTTCTGTGTTTACAGCAGTAACAATTTTGCTTTTTGCCGATTCATATACACGTTCAATTTTTTCTATTAGATGTTGATAATCAATATTTTTTTTTATCTCAGTCATAATAAATAATTTGTGTGACACTGTCACACTTTTTTCATCAATAGCCCTCTAAAATATGACAATTTGATTAACTATTTTATTTAAATTTTTTACCGGAAGTCCTGACATAATTTCCAGTAAATTATTAACACAGTAATATTTTAACCATTAGCTCCACTCCGGTTTTTCTTTATTCAAAAACGCTTTCATCCCGGTTTCGCCTTCGTTGCCGCTTCCGAACAGTGAACCAAAATGCGTGGCTTCCATATCGCAGCCTTGCTCAAATTCCATCTGATATCCTGAATGGGTTACTCTTTTGATAAGCTTTACAGCAATGGGCCCTTTTGATGCGATGTTTTTTGCAATCTTCATGGTTTCTTCCATGAGAACTTCCGGCTCAAATACTTTTTGAACCAAACCTATCCTGAGCGCGTCTTCTGCGCCTATCATGTCCGCAGTCATCAATAGATAAAGTGCATCGGCCATGCCAACCAGCCTCGATAAACGCTGGGTTCCGGCATATCCGGGAATAAGCCCCAGGCTAACTTCGGGTTGTCCAAATTTTGCTTTGGTGCTGGCAATTCTAAAATCGCAGCCCATAGCCAGTTCAAGACCTCCGCCGAGGGCAAACCCGTTGATAGCAGCAATAACCGGGATTTCCATAAGCTCCAGCGAGCGAAAGGTGTTTTGTCCCAAGCGCGAAAATTTGCTTCCTTCCTGTTGGTTTTTATTCACCATTTCGGCAATGTCGGCTCCGGCAACAAAGGCTTTTCCCTCGCCGGTAATTACCATTACTTTTACTTCGGGCATCCCGCTAATTTTTTCAACCATCGCATCCATTTCGTTGAAAAACCTTGTATTCAGAGCATTCAATGCTTTGGGGCGGCTAATGGTAACCAGGGCAATGTTTCCGGTAATTTCTAATTTTAATATTTCAAATTCCATAATTTATTGATTTTGTATTTTATTGAATAAGAGTTTAACTCAGATATGAATTCGGATTTTTAATTTTGTCATGTAGAAACAATCGCTTAAAAAAAATGCTTAACAAAATTTTAACAATAATAGGAAATTTATCTTAAATAAGTTCAATTATCTTTGCGTTTTCAAATATGTAGTTATTAACATGTTTAAGATTTTCAAAAGCATATTCGCAGTAATAATGGTTGTAATGGTTGTGGTTACAACAGGAGGGTTTAGTATATTTTCCCACCAATGTAACTGCTGCAATTCTTATGAATTTTCACTCACCGGGTTTAATGCTTGCTGCGAAATGGAAGGGCAAGATGCTACCTGCGAAACAGATACCCACAAATCATCGTGCTGCACAGAAAAAATACATGTTGAGCAAAAAAATCATTCTTGTAAAACTGATAATTGCTGCCAAATTGATTCGAGATTTTTCAGGTTAGATAATTTATTTGAAAAAACACGGGATATTCAAATCAATAAAATTCAAATCCCTGTTCAACTTCAGCAAATTATACATACAGAAACTATTCAAATTGATTTTGTTAAAAAATTGATTTTTATTGCTGAGAACTCACCTCCCAAAATACCTTATAAAAATTTTGTGGTATTTGCCCACAGCCTCAAAATTCCTTTCTAAGTTAATTTCTTCTTATGCCTTTGGAATTTAAATGTGACTTCATTTTACATTTTATTAGAATTTGCATGGATTATGAGGCCATGTATTGATAATCAACAAGTGTAAGTGTAGCCGGGTTTAAGTTTTTATTGGCAGAATCAAATTTATACTTTTAAAAGTATGATGGATTTTTCCATCAAAAAAAACAAGATTTATCAATTGTTAATTTGAAGAATCACCAAATCATGAAGAAATTATTTATTATCATATTATCATTATTATTTACTATTCCATTGCTTAAAGCTCAAACCGTTACAGGAAAAGTGTTTGGAATGGATGATAACAATAAAAAGAGTGCGCTTCCGGGGGTTAACATATACTGGGCGCACAATCTCGAAGGAACCACTTCGGATGTTCAGGGTAGATTTGAAATAAAGTTTCACCGTGAACCTGACCATGACGAGGAGCGTGAAGAAGCTGAATCACATGAAGAAGGCCATGATTCGCATGAAGAAGTGGAATCGCATGAAGAAGGCCATGATTCGCACAGCGAACATCTGCTGGTTTTTAGTTTTGTAGGCTACGAAAAAGATACAATTCATGTGCATGAAGACTTGAAGAACATCAAGATTTTTCTGAATGCAAGCAAAGAATTGGAAGGCATTGAGGTTTCGGCGCGGAATTCAGGGTCGCACATTTCGCGAATGGATCCGATATTAACGCAGCATATTTCAAGTTCGGAGCTTACCAAAGCAGCCTGCTGTAACCTTTCGGAAAGCTTCGAAACCAATGCATCGGTTGACGTAAACTACAGCGATGCACTAACAGGCGCTAAACAAATACAGTTGCTTGGGCTGGCAGGAATTTATACGCAGCTTATGACCGAAAACATCCCAAATTATTACGGATTGGCCAACAGTTTCGGATTAATGTATGTGCCGGGTACATGGATGGAATCAATACAAGTGTCGAAGGGTGCAGCAGCAGTTGTAAATGGTTACGAATCGATAACCGGCCAGATTAATGTAGAATACAAAAAGCCCGATAACAGTGAATTATTGTATTTAAATGTGTTCGGTGACTCCTACGGCAGGTTGGAAGGGAACTTTAATGCCTCCACCAGATTGACTGACAAGTGGAGTACCATGATTTATGGCCACATTAGTAATAATGATACCAAAGACGATTATAATGGTGATGGTTTTTTAGATCATCCGCTCTATACGCAGTATAATCTTTTTAATCGTTGGCGCTATGTAGGCGAGAAATTTATGACACAGTTTGGATTTCAGTACATAAATGAGGACAGGACAGGAGGCCAGGTTGATTTTAGTAAAGATGATGAAAAATTGATAACAAATCCCTGGGGCTTGAGTATTAAAACAAACAGGGCGCAGGTATTTTGGAAAAGCGGTTTAGTTTTTGCCCGGCCTGCTACAAGTATTGGATTTATCAACTCCTATACTTATCACGAGCAAAACTCATTTTTTGGCTTACGGGATTATGATGCAACCCAGAATAGCTACTATGGCAACCTGATATTTAATTCGTACATCGGAAATACAAAACACGCCTACAGCACGGGGGCGAGTTATCGCTATGATTATTATGATGAAAATTTAAACGATAGCGCTTTTAATATGAAGGAAAGTGTACCGGGAATGTTTTTTCAATACACATACACCGATCCCGATAAGATTACTTTCATTGCAGGAGTCAGGGCGGATTTTCATAATTTGTATGGCACTTTTTATACCCCGCGAATTCATGTTCGATACAGCTTTTCGTCGAGAACTGTTTTACGTGCTTCGGCGGGAAAAGGGTACCGCACGGCAAAAGTTTTTGCCGAAAACACTTCACTGCTTGCAAGTTCAAGAATGATTAATACTTCCGAAAACCTAATGCAGGAAGAGGCCTGGAATTATGGCATTAACCTTACCCATTATTTTGATATTCGTGGAAAGGAACTCACATTGAGCGCCGATTTTTACCGGACAGATTTCCAGAACCAGGTTGTTGTTGATGTGGATTCGGATGTATCGCAAATCAGAATTTATAACCTGGATGGAAAATCATATTCAAACAGTTTTCAGGTGGAGGCAAGTTATGAGTTGATAGAAAGACTGGATGTTGTAGCTGCTTTCAGAATTAACGATGTTAAAGTAACCTTGAATGATGAGCTACTGCAAAAGCCCCTGGTGAATAAATACAAAGGCTTGCTCACCTTATCTTATGCCACCAACCTTAATAAATGGCAGTTCGATTTCACAACACAGGTAAACGGAGATGGCAGGTTGCCCAATACTTCGATGAATCCTGAACAATATCAGCGGCCCGAGACTTTTCCTGCATACACCATTTTGAATGCTCAAATCACTAAGTTTTTCAAAACATGGAGTATTTACATTGGGGGTGAAAACCTGCTGAATTACACTCAGGAAAATCCTATTATTGCTGCTGATGAGCCTTATGGAAATCATTTTGATGCCTCAATGATTTACGCCCCGATTATGGGCGTGAAAATTTATGCAGGCATAAGGTTTGCCATTGATGGGGAGTAGGAAGAAGGGGGTTATTTAGAGTTCGTCTTTAAAGTAACATTTAGAAAGAAATACGATTTCAGATTAACGATTTCAGATTTAAGATGTTAGTGATATTCAGCAAAATCTAAAATCTCCGATCGTCCCGAAAAGTCAAAATTTTTTAATTTTTGTTTCTTTTCGAGGATGCACGAGCGTAGCTCGGCATTAATCATTAATCTTAAATCAATAAATTGCCGACTTTATGGATAGACACTATTTAGTTATCCGTTAATAGTTAAATCGTTTATCGGTAAATCGTTATTGTTTTTTACAATTAGCCAATTTCCAACATCTAACTTCTAACATCAAACATCAAACATCAAACATCAAACATCTAACATCAAACATCAAACATCAAACATCTAACATCTAACATCTAACATCAAACATCAAACATCTAACATCTAACTTCTAACATCTAACATCTAACATCTAACATCTAACATCTAACATCTAACATCTAACATCAAACATCAAACCTCTAACCTCTAACCTCTAACCTCTAACATCAAACATCAAACATCTAATATCAAACATCTAATACCTAACATCTAATCAAACATGAAAAAAGAAAAAGTAGTAATAGAAAACCTGAAATGCCACGGATGTGCTAACACCATTAAAAAAGGGGTGTCGAAACTCGAAGGGATTTCAGATGTTGAAGTAAATATGGAAGAATCTTCAGTGAATTTCCAGCTTGATGAAAAAATTCAGCAGCGGGAGAATGTGCTGAAAAAACTGGCTTTTTTGGGATATCCTGAAAATGGAAACAACAATTTTATTTCGAAAGCAACTTCTTATGTAAGTTGTGCGGTGGGGCGGATGACGGAGGAGAAGTAGGCAGGAGGAAATAGTAGTTATTAGTTAATTGTTAACCGTTAATCGAGAAATCGTTAATTGTTAATCGAGAAAATGTTAATCGGGAAATCGTTAAACGTTAATCGAGAAAATGTTAATCGTTAATAACCAATAACCAATAACTAATAATGAATGCCGAAAAAACAGAAATCTGTGATTTCATATTTTTTCGAGCATCCTCGAAAAGTTACGAAAATTGTAAATTTTCTACTTTTCGGGATAACAAATAACGAATAACAATTAACAAATAACCCGCCTTGCCGTCTGCAGTTGGCTTGCGCAAAGGCGAGGCAGGCAAATAACGAATAACAAATAACAAATAACGAATAACTTTAATAATTATGAAAACACAATTGATCAAATTAAGTACAATGGCGCTAATGACAGTCGCCTTGTTTTTTACTGTAAACCTTTATGCACAGGAAAAAGCAAAGAAAACTGAAACTGTCGAAATTAAATCTTCGGTAGTGTGTGGTATGTGTGAAGAAAGGGTTACCAGTGAACTGGCTTTTGAAAAAGGGGTGAAAGATGTAAAGGTAAACCTCGAAACCAAGCTGATTACGGTTACATACAGAACCAACAAAACCGATAAGGAAGCCATTAAAAAGGCCATCACAAAAATTGGCTATGATGTTGATGATTTGCTTGCCGATGATAAAGCCTATGAAAAGCTTCCGGCATGTTGCAAAAAAGATGCACCTCCACACTGATAGGATTTTAATAAACACTTAGGGATTGTTATGAAATTACGTGACTCATTGCAATAGATTTCTCCCGGCAACACACCGCTTCGCTGTGTGTCTTGGTCGAAAAGACATGGCTATCGCTATACATGGGGTGAAAGAATGCGGGCGCGAAGCGCCCGCATTCTTTCACCCCATCAAACCCCACCAAAGAACTGTAACCTCGAAGGAGCGAAGCAGCCTGCCCCGACCCTTCGGGGACTGAGACCTGCCTCGCCTTTAGGTTAGGCCAACTGTGAGCGGCAAGGCGGGGGTCTGTTTAATGGTTAGGTTTTCAGCGTCTTACACATACCTGTTATTAGTAATCCTTGGATGAGGAATCTATGTTTTATGGATGGAAAGATATAATAGAACTCTATAACATCAAGTCAATTAATAACGAACCCTTAGCCCGGAAGCTCATTTGTAGTTTCCGGGCTTTTTTAATTCAATAATGAGACCAGTCTAAAAAGCACGAAGTGCCATATTTATACAATTTATGTTTCAGGTTATCAGTATATTAAAAATTATTATCCGTGCATCTCCCGAAAAATCGGGACAGGCTGTGGCTTTTTTAACCAGATTCAATGATGTCTTGCTTTTGATTAAACCTCTACAATATTATTACGGATGGCGAACTTAATCAGGTCAACGGTAGTGCGAAGGTTGATCTTTTTCATAATATTTGTCTTGTGCGATTCAACTGTTCGGATAGAGATAAACAGTTGGTCGGCAATTTCCTGGTTGGTGTATCCTTCGCCAAACAATTTAAGTACTTCAAGCTCCCTAAGCGATAACTGGGCCATCTCATCCTGCATATTTTCGCCGGTTTTTGAACGCTTAAGATAACTGTTTAAAACCATATTTGTAATTGTTTTCCCGAGGTATTCGTAACCGTTTCGCAGCGTGTACATGGCCTCCACAATTTCATTCCGGTTTGTTTGGTTCGATAAAATGCCTTTGGCACCCGCCTTAATGGTTTTTAGAATAAAACTTTCGTTTGAATACATAGCAAGCACAAGAATACTCAGTTTGCCGTAGGTTTTGCGAATGCGGCGGATGCATTCCACCTCCATATCGTTTGGTGAGTAAATGTTGAACATTACTACATGGATATCCGTGGCCGGAAAATGTCGCATTTTTTCCAGAAAGGCATCTACATCTTTTACGGCAGCAACAATCTCGATATCCTCGGCTGATGCCAAGATAGATTGAATACCTGATCTTACTACAGGATGTTCATCAATAAGAATAACCTTTATGGCGCTCATTGGTTTGGTGCTTCGATATCTAAAACAAAAAATTTTTGCGAAATTACACTTTATATCATTTTTTACCACTATTGTTAATTGGTTAACGGAAATTTATTTACTTTGGAAAATAAACCTACAATGTTGTAAAAATGGATCCACACGAATACATACCCGAGGATATTTCGAGGCTTGCGCTTGAAAACAAAGAACGACTCAAAGAGTTGAATACCATAAATAAAACCCATGACATCCTTAGGGAAGAGTTCCCGATTGATGAATCATTGCAAAAGGTAGTTTCTGTTTTGCCTGATGGATGGCAATATCCACAGCAAACTGTTGCACGAATAATTTATGAAGATAAAAAATATGTCAGCCCCTATTTTAAGGAATCGAAGTGGGTACAAAAACAGGTTTTTGAAACCATTGTAAAGAATAAGGGTTCCATTGAGATTTTTTACCTGAAGGAATACCCGGAGATTGATGAAGGTCCCTTTATGAAGGAGGAGCGAAACCTTATCAATAATATTGCAGGCCAAATCAGGGGTTTTCTGAATGGCGTAGAGGGAAAAGAAACAACCTGGCAAACTACCGAACGCCTTAAGGAATTATCATGTATCAATCAAACAACCTCAATTTTGAGGGAGGGAAAGCCCATAGATGAAACACTGCAACAGATCGCCCTTATGCTTCCGCGTGCATGGCAATATCCTGAATTTACTGCCGCTCGCATTAAATGGGATGGGAAGGTTTTTAATACAAGCAATTTTAAGGAAACCGCCTGGTCGATGAAGCAAGGTTTTGAAACCATTGATAACAAAGATGGCGAGATTGAAATTGTGTATTTAAAATCATTCCCCGCGATGGACAAAGATCCGTTCCTTGCTGAAGAACGTCATCTGATCGAAAATCTCGCCGGAATAATTGCCGGGCATATCAATAGCATCGAAGGAAAAACAATATTTACCAAAACACGCGACAAATCTACTGCTCCCCCATCCCAGGCCGGCGATTCACCCCGGCGGCAGTTGTTGCAAATGTTTCTTAACAAAAACAACATGGCTCGTGATGTATATCACGATTTGATGATGTTTAAGGTTAAAGAAATTTTATTGGTTGCCAATCTTTATGATGCATACAGTATTGAAAGAGAAGGACGTTTTACCGAGCATGTTCTCGACGAATACCACCAGTTGAACCTTACATCTGTGCCCCGAATTACAGGGGTTTCAAGCATCGATGAGGTATTTGAACAACTTGAGTTGAAACATTTCGACCTGATAATTATGATGGTTGGCAGCGATAAGAAATTACCCCTCGATTTGAGCAAAGCCGTGAAAAAAGAGTACCCCTACATTCCTGTCTATTTTCTGCTCAACAACAACAGGGATATTCAATATTTTGAAGATCGACGAGCCAAAAACTTTTCAATCGACAGGGTATTTGCCTGGAACGGAAACTCCAATGTTTTCTTCGCTATGATAAAACATCTCGAAGACAAAATAAATGTGGAGAATGATACAAAGATTGGCATGGTAAGGGTTATCCTGCTGGTTGAAGATTCTGCAAAATACTACTCCAGGTACATGCCCTTGCTCTACAATGTGGTGATGGCTCAAACCAAACGCATTATTGATGATGTTAGCACGGATGAGCTTTATAAAGTGCTAAGAATGCGTGCGCGGCCAAAAATATTACTTGCATCAAACTACGAAGAAGCCCTGGCTATTTTTAATAACTACAAAGATTACCTGCTGTGCCTGATTTCGGATGTTAAATTCAAGCGTGAAGGACAATGGGATGGGAATGCAGGCTTCAGGCTGGTTAAACTTATCAAATCTCAAATCAAAGATCTTCCGGTTGTTATTCAGTCATCGGATGAAACAAACGGCGATCTTGCCTATCAAATAAGGGCAAGTTTTATAAACAAAAACTCGGAAACCCTTGAGCAGGACTTCAAGAGTTTTATTACCCACTATCTTGGTTTTGGAAATTTTATTTACCGGGATCATGGAGGGTCTCAAATCGCTATTGCCAAATCGTTGAAGGAATTCGAGCGCAATTTACAAACCATCCCCGATGAATCGTTAATATATCACGCCCGGCGCGACCATTTCTCGCTTTGGTTGATGGCAAGAGGCGAAATTCAGGTAGCCAAAATTATTAATCCTCATAAGGATACCGATTTTAAAAGCCCGGCGGGATTGCGCGAATACCTGATCAGCGTTATTCAAAAATTTAGAAATGAACAAAACAAAGGGAAAATTATTCCTTTCGAAAAAAATGCAATCCTTGACGACAGCAATGTTGTAAACCTTGTTCCGGGTTCCTTAGGCGGAAAGGGCAGGGGGCTGGCGTTTATCAATACACTGATCTATAATTATGATTTTTCAAAATACATCCCAAATATCAATGTAAAAGCGCCAAAAACTTCGGTGATCGGAACCGAAGAGTTTGAGTACTTTATGGAGCGGAACAATCTGTATGATATTGTTTATACCGAAACCAATTATGAAATCATTAAGCAAAATTTTATTGAAGGAAGGCTTACCGATTCGCTGATAAAGAAATTGAAATTAATTCTTGAGCTGATTAGGAAACCTATCGCCGTTCGATCGTCAGGATTGTTTGAGGATTCGCAGATGCAACCTTTTGCAGGAATATTCGAAACCTATATTCTGCCAAATAATAACCCGGATATTCATGTCAGGCTCAAGCAGGTAATGGATGCCATAAAATTGGTTTTTGCATCGGTTTTTTCAAAAATGGCAAAAGATTACATCAGGGCTGTAAATTACAAAATTGAAGAGGAAAAAATGGCTGTGGTTATCCAGGAAGTTGTGGGCAACCAATATGATGATGTTTTTTATCCCCACATTAGCGGTGTGGCGCAATCATTTAATTACTACCCGGTGTCGCACATGAAGCCCGAAGAAGGATTTGCTGTAGCGGCGGTTGGGTTAGGGAAATATGTGGTTGAGGGAGAAAAAGCATATCGGTTTTCGCCAAAATATCCTAATGTAGAGATCAATTCTCCCAAGGATCAATACAAGAATTCGCAAGTGAATTTATTTGTGGTGGATCTTAAAAAAAAGGATATTGATTTACTTGAGGGCGATACAGCGGGTTTGCGACGGCTCGATATTGATGATGCCGAACGACACGGAACATTGCGTCATTGTGCCTCAGTTTATAATCCCGAAAATAATGCCATTTCCCCTGGCCTGACCCAATACGGGCCGCGGATAGTCAATTTTGCCAACATCCTAAAATATAATTATATCCCCCTGGCAAAAACCATCGAAGTAGTGCTTGATGTAGTTAAAGAGGCCATGGGAACACCGGTGGAAATAGAGTATGCTGTTGATTTGAATAAGGATAAAGATTTTAAAGCTTCATTTTACCTCTTGCAAATTAAGCCTCTTATTGGAAATGCCAATGATTATAATGTTGATATGGATTCGCTTGATGATGAAAAAGTGATTCTTTTTTCCGACAAGGGAATGGGCAACGGCGTGATGAATGATATGTGCGATGTGATTTATGCTGATCCAAAAAAGTTTGACAAAAGTAAAACTATGGAGATGGCTGATGAAATTGAAAGGATTAACACGGAGATGGGACTGGAAAACAGAAAATATGTACTCATTGGCCCGGGAAGATGGGGTACCCGCGATCGCTGGATTGGCATTCCGGTGGTGTGGCCCCAAATTTCAAATGCAAAAATTATTGTCGAAACAAGCCTTGAGGGTTTCCCCCTGGATGCTTCATCAGGATCGCACTTTTTTCATAATGTAACCACCATGAATGTTGGGTATTTTACAGTTCAGCCCGAGTTTTCGAAAAGTTATATTAAGTACGATGTGTTGGATAAACAGGAAGTGATTAGTGAAGGCGAATATTTTAAACATGTCAGGTTTCAAGCTCCTGTTTCGGTGAAAATGGATGGCCGAAAAAGAATTGCGGCAATAGTGATAAATGATGAAGATCCCAAGGTTTGAACCTATCCTTACAAAATCCTGAAAAATTTTCAAACTCAATAAATTAAATTTTTCAGGATTTTGTTATCCAATCATATTCCATTCTTATATCCACGCCCTAAAGGACGTGGCAATTGAATATTTAGTTTTCCTGAATTATTCAGGCTAATCAGGGTTAAAGCAAATACCTTAATTTCGCAGCATGATGAATAATAAGAAGTACAAGCATATTTTTTTTGATCTCGACATGACATTGTGGGACTTTGAAACCAACGCCAGGGAAGCTTACCACGACATTTATCAAAAATTTAACCTACACAGTCGCGGCATTAAAAGTATTGAAGAATTTATCAGCAACTACTTTGTACACAACGACAGGCTTTGGGATTTATACAGGAAAGGTGAAATTGAAAAAGAAATACTCCGCTCGCTAAGATTTGAACTTACCCTGAATGATTTTGGGATTGACGACAAAAAGTTGTCCGAAGATATTGGCCTGGCTTATATCACCATTAGCCCCCAAAAAACAAATCTTTTTCCAAATGCCTACGAAATATTGGATTATCTCTACCCAAAGTATCCCATGTCGATTATCACGAACGGCTTTGAGGAGGTGCAATTTACCAAGCTGAAAAATAGTAAGTTGGATAAATATTTCGACATTGTAATTACATCAGAAGAAGCAGGTTGTAAAAAACCTGAACCTGGAATTTTTGAATTTGCACTGCAACGTGCCGGGGCTAAGCCCGAAGAAAGCCTGATGATTGGTGACGACCCCGAAGTAGATGTTAAAGGTGCTGAAAATGTTGGAATTGACGGCATATTTTTTAACCCCAAAAAGCTAAATCTAAACGGAAGTATAAAATACCAGATTGCCGATTTGATCGAATTAAAAACCATACTTTAATGAAGACTATAAATTTTTACCTTTTCCTGGTAATGATTTTTCTTGCGATGTCTTGCATCAGAAACAATGATTCGGATAATGCAAATAATTACCGTGTAGTCCAGAGCAACAGTGTAATCGAAGATTCTGCTTATTACACCATAAATCTTGAGTACCCATATTTTGTTGCCGATGGCGATAACAATCCGGGACTTGATAAACTAAATGAAAAACTGCAATTTTTTATGGACACGGCAGCCCGTTATTATTGGGGTGTCGATCCTGATTCAGCAGTGGTATTAATCGATGAAACTGGAAGCGCCGGGAAATACGAGTTGGATAATAAATATCAAATGCTCGATACAACGCCCGATGTTATCAGTATTTTAATGGAAACCTATAGTTATGCATTGGGGGCGCATGGGTTTACAGCCTTGCATACTTATAATTTTGATGTTAAAGAGGGTAAGTTTATTGCTCTCGGCAATGTACTCGATTTTTCGAAACCTGGAAACACGGATAAACTTAATCAGTTGCTGGCAAAAAATTTTAACAACCCCGAAGATTGTTTCAACGATAGTCCAACAGCCGATGCCGGGTTTGAATTATTTGGGATTGAAAAAGGAAATCTTATTTTTTATTATGAAGCTTATGCCCTGGGGCCATATTTTTGCGGTTCGGCCAAAGTGGTGGTTTCTATTGAAGATTTAAAAAAGGCTGGATTGTGGAAGTGGGGTGGGGGTATTTGATTGGTATTTCACCGGGTGTTGTGGGGATAATAAGTATAAAATATTATTTTAGCCATTTTACATTTTTTCTAACAATTCGTTTTTAAGCCACTCAAATGCTACATTTTGATCATATTCTATTCCTGTCCTTAACAAAGCTTCCATATCACCGCTAAAATTAATATCATTTTCTTTCTCTTCGATATTCATTAAAAATTCTTTTTTACTTGGTGGTCTGTTGCCAGTCGCAAAAGTTGTGTATTCTTTAAAACAAGTTATTATCTGGTCATAGTCCAATTCCAGGTTTAGTCTGGAATAATTTAAATCGAACAAATCCCTGCCTTTACTTCGTTGATAAAGTGCCCTAAGTTTTGTGCCCAACAATTCGTTGATGTTGTATGTCCTAATTTTTGTATGTCCGGAAAACCATTCACTTTCAACTGAAAAAGGAAAGTCATCAAAATCCAATACATTAAAATGTTCTTTACAATTAAATCCTGCTCAACCTGTGCAAACTCTTTCCAGGGAGCATGTTGTTGCCATTTTGCTATATGTGGCCTTGGTATCATAAATCGCTTTCCAGTTTTACGTTAACTGCAACCTTCCACCTATTATTTACAGCCCCGGGCTTTTCATTTGACTTTGGGCTAAGTAAAACAGGAAAGAAATTTGTTGTTTTTAATTTCATAAATATTAATTCCTGAAAATCTTCATTAATTCCAAGTTCTTCCAATAAAAAACAAAACCGTTGTAATGTGCTTTTATTTGGATACCAATTTAAAAGTTCAACTAAATCCGGTTCCTTTAATTCTTCTGACAATTCTTCAATAACTGCAAGCATTCTGTTAATACCTCCCAGCTTTGTTTGATGATGAATTAAATCAACAATTGTCAGGGCAGGACTTGAAACTTTAAATATGCCTGCATCAGATTTTTTTATTTGGATGTTCTTGCTAATCCAGTTACTTGTTGTGAAAAAACGAATATCAATGGTGTTTTTTGAGATGTCGTTCAACTTTGGCTTCTCAGTTATTATGTAGTCTCGTTGAACCTGTTGATGGCTTGCACCATGAAATTTTGCAGCCGAAAAAAGAGCTACATAGTAATTTCTGTCCAAATATTTAAAAAGTTTTTCGCAATAAAGTTGAATGGGCAATTTTTGAACCGATGAATATCTTGGGGTTATAATAAGATAAAATCCTTTTCGGAGGTTTACTATTTCTTTTTTAGCAATTAACCGGGATAGTTCACTTTTTATGGAAGTTTCATTTTTTTTGAGATTCTCAAACAATTCATTTAAGGAGAATGAATATTCCTCGTAGGATAATAATTGTTTTATGTAATTTGCAACTGTCAATCTTAGTATAATTTCGACAAAGATACTTTATTTCAGTAGTAATCTCAAATTATTACTATTGCTATTCGAGTGGTGGAAGAATTTGATTTTTTACAAGCTGAAATATCAGTTTGTTTGTTGGATCGTTCCGCAAATATGGCTCGCAGCCGTTTACTTGCAAAATGTTTTTTGAATACTCGTATGTTTAATTATCTACTCATTTTTCCAGATGACCGTTAACCGGCTGTGTGCCATGATTTGCTGTTAGGCACTGGCTTTTATTTATCATTAGTATCCGATAAAATGATGGAAAGAAAAAAAGATTCCTCACTTCACTTCCCCGAAGTGTCGGGGCAGGCAGTTGCGTTCGGAATGACAAGGCATTAGCTATTCGAGTGGTGGGGGGTGGGGGGGGGGGGGCCCCCCCCCCCCCCCCCCCCCCCCCCCACCACTCCTCTCCTCTCTCCAATGCCTTGTCATTCCGATGCCGCACGTGCGGCAAGGAATCTGTTAAAATTACTCGGACAGTAGTGCTTATTTATAAAAAAGATTTCTGAAGTCTATAATTCTATTTGATTTTATAACAATTCCTAAATTATTAGGTATTAAGGTTTCAATCAGTGTTTTGTGTGTTTGTGGAATTTCAACAATTTTGATTTCACCGTTTGCTCTATGTTGAAATCCAGCATATAGAATTCCTAGAAAATAAACTTCTCTATGAGGATTCTTATTTTCATCATATGCTACTCTTGTCAACAAAACTGGTGATCCACTAGAACCTCCAAATACTGCTATATCAATCAAGAACTCCTTTTTGTTATTATAGTTTAATCTGAAATCTGTTGCTGTAACTCCTTTCCTAAAAATAGGTTTGTTATTATAACTGTCCCAAATCCCATTCGGGTATCCAATCATAATAACTTCTTCAAGGGTATCAAAGCTCTCAATTGTTTTTTTATCTGGAATTATTCCAATTGGTATTGGAAAATAGAACAATTCTATACCTTTTCCTTCGAATAATATTTCATAGGGTTTAAAATTCAACATGCATAGATCAATTGAGTTATCCGGGTGTGGTAACCATGCAGATTCAAAGTCATCATGTGGTAGGTTGAAATGGTGAGTATTATCAATTTTACCTTCCTTTTTTTCCGTTAAAGTCAAACGACCAGTTTTAGCACCCTTTATAACATGTTTATTTGTTATCAGAGCAACTCTAGGTTCTTCATTCTTATTCTTAAAATCATTAAGAAATACAAAAAAACCTGTTCCAGTACTGATGCCTCCGTTTTTTAATTCACATTCAAGTCTTGTGGTGGAATGTGAAAAAATCTCGTGAAAGCTTAGTTCTGTTATTTCTTTCATGTTATTTCTTTTCTGAGCTTGTGCCTAACTTGCGAATATAAGTAATGTGCGATGGCTTTCCGGTTTTAATTAGCGAGCTGCCTGTCGCATAAATCTTTAATACTTGCAGAAAAAGAATAAAACCTCAGCAAAAAGTAGTGGGATGAATTAAATTAAAACCTGGCAATTACATCAATACAACCTCTAACCTTTTGCTTCATTTGAACATTGATTTTTGTACCGAGGGGAAGGAAAATATCAACCCTTGAACCAAATTTGATAAAGCCTAATTCTTCGCCCTGTTTTATTTCTTTATTTTCACGGGCATAACACGAAATACGCTGGGCTACCGCGCCGGCAATTTGTCTCAACAGAATTTCTGTGCCATCATTTTGCTTTATTACAACAGAGGTACGCTCGTTAAGTTCGGATGATTTTGGATGCCAGGCAACTAAAAATTTTCCGGGATGGTGGCGGTAATATTTAATATCACCAGCGCTAGGATACCAGTTTTTATGTACATTGTTGGGCGACATAAAAATAGACACCTGTACGCGCCGGTCATTAAAATACTCTGGTTCATGAACTTCGTCAATCACCACAATTTTACCGTCAGCCGGTGAAATCAGGATTGAATCATCGGGTTGTAATGGCCTTACGGGATCGCGGAAAAAGCGTACAATAAAAACTAAAAATCCGGTGGCTAATAAGTACAGGAAATAATGGAAAAGGGTTTGCTGTGGGTTGAAATAATTTATAGAAAACAATGTGGCGGCAATGGCCAACAAAACGATAATAATAGTCTGGTATCCTTCCTTGTGTATTTTCATTTAAAAGTAATGTATCAGGTTCAGGTAAACGAAAACTGCCGGCGCAGCGAGCAGAACCGCATCAAACCTGTCGAGCAGGCCCCCATGTCCCGGTAAAATTTTCCCCGAATCTTTGATTTTTAAACTTCGTTTCAGCATCGATTCGGAAAGATCGCCGAAAGTACCAAAAATCATAATGATTGAAGCTATAATCATCCAGTTGATTAAATCAAATTCGATAAAAAACTTTGAAAGGATGAATGAAGCAAGCAATCCGAAAATAAAACCGCCAATGGTTCCTTCCCATGATTTTTTAGGGGAAATGCGGGGGAAAAGGCGATGCTTTCCCAATAACATCCCGGTTAAATAAGCAAAAGAATCATACGCCCAAATAATAATAAAAAAACCTAACAGTAAACCCGGATCATATTGGCCTGTTGAAAGTTCAGGATTGAAAAACATATTGAGCAATGCCAATGGTAAGCCGATATATATAATCCCAAGAAGTGTCAATGCAATGTTTTGTATGGGGGATTCATTTTTTTTGTACAGCTCGCTGATAAAGATAAAAACTGGAATGAGCAAATTGAGAAGCAGCATTTGCTTACCTGTATAGTCAAGCGAAACCAATGCAATGGAGGAGTACATTAAAATCAATGCAAGCGAACCGGTAACAGCCTGTACATTGATTTTTTTTCCCGTATTCAGAAGGTGGAAAAACTCGTTTAAAGCTAAAAGTGCCACCCCTAAAAAAAGAACGGCGAATATTTCCCGGCTAAATAGAATTGAGCCTGCAATGGCAGCAACAAATACTAAACCGGTGAGCGCACGTGTTATTATATTTCTAAGATTTATTGTGCTCATTGATGAGCTTTTTAGCGGAGATTTCATTATTTTGTTGAACATAGATTTCAACATTTCCCATCAGGTATGCCGAATCTCTTTTATTCATAATATTGCATTCGATGCCTTGCTCAAGAAGCATTCCTTTAATCATTCCGGCTTCCTGGATATTTCCTGCATCATAAATATTTACCCAATCGTTACCCATAATATTTTGTTTTAGTAAATAATTTTATTCAGATTCAACAAGTAATACATAAAGTTCTTTTGGGCCATGAGCCCCCATTACCAAAGTTTTTTCGATGTCGGCTGTTCTGCTTGCCCCTGATATCAAAGTTACCAATGATGGAAATCCTGTCGGGTATTTTGCTTTAATAGCTTCCAGTGCATCTTTTATATCTTTTACCAATTGATTTGTTGTTGCAACGATAATGTGCGTTTCAGGGAAAATGTTCAGTCTTCTTCCACTCAACTGCCTCGATGAGATCATAACGCTCCCTGTGCGTGCCACCAGGTTTTCACAGTAAGTAACCCCGATGCCTTTTTCAGGAATGTCGGTAGCCCGATCGGTAAAATTTATTTCGTGTTGCTCAAGGATTGGTTTGAGTGTTTGCTCAAAACAAAAAATATTGTTGTCTTTATTATCCTCAATGATGAATTTAAGCTTTTCGGCCATATCATCATCATTTTCACAATATGCAAACTTACCACCAATTTTTGTGAATTGTTGAGCGAAGGCTAAATCCAACGAATCTGAATGTTCCTTAAATATCGGTGAATCAAAATCAATATCCGAAAAAGGATTTTCAGTTTTTTCGATCAAGGCATTCCTGATCTGTTTAAAAATTTTTTCCCTCGTGGTGGTTTCTTGCATAAGGAATTATGGTAAATTACTAACAGTCAAATGTTATTCTGAATCCTTATTTTTTGATTCGGCAATTGCTTCCTTTTTATCTTTGTTTTCATCACCTTTCTCAGTGCCATTTTCTTTGGCTAAAGCTTCCTCGTCATTTTTTATTTCTTCTTTAATTTTTTGGAGCTTCTTTTTCATGCGTTCCTTCTCAACTACGCGCTCTTTATCTCTTTCAATATCGCGTTCAAAAGTTCTTTTACCAAAAATTTCTTCGAGATTTTCTCTAAAGATCACTTCTTTTTCAAGCAGCACTTTTGCCAGTTGATCCACTTTTTTCTTGTTGACAGTGAGAAGCTTTACCGCCCTTTGGTACGATTCTTCAACTAATTTGTGAACCTCTTCATCAATAACCTGGGCTGTTTTTTCGCTGTATGGTTTTGTGAAATTGTATTCCTGTTGGCCGGTAGAATCGTAAAAACTGATGTTACCTATTTTTTTATTCAGGCCATAATATGTTATCATGGCATAGGCCATTTTTGTTACTTTTTCAAGGTCGTTAAGTGCCCCGGTTGAAATTTTATCAAAGTTAATTTCTTCGGAAGCCCTGCCTCCAAGGGTAGCGGTCATTTCATCAATCATTTGATCTACCGTGGTGATTTGTCTTTCTTCGGGCAGATACCATGCGGCACCCAGTGCTTTTCCACGAGGTACAATAGTAACCTTTACCAGCGGGGAAGAATGTTCTAAGAGCCAACTTACGGCTGCATGTCCGGCTTCGTGATATGCAATTGTTTTTTTCTCCTTTGGTGTGATAATTTTATTCCGCTTTTCCAGTCCGCCAACAATCCTGTCGATGGCGCTCATAAAATCCTGCTTGTCCACAACTTTTTTACCGCTTCTTGCACCAATCAGTGCGGCCTCGTTACACACGTTGGCAATATCGGCCCCCGAGAATCCGGGTGTTTGTTTACCCAAAAAGTCAACATCAACAGATTCGTCAAATTTTATGGGTTTAAGATGCACCAAAAATATTGCCTTCCGTTCTTCGATGTCGGGCAATTCAACACTAATCTGCCTGTCAAAACGTCCGGCACGCATCAGGGCACGGTCAAGAATATCGGCGCGGTTGGTGGCTGCAAGAATAATTACTCCTGCATTGGTGCCAAAACCATCCATTTCGGTAAGTAGCTGGTTGAGCGTATTTTCGCGTTCATCGTTGGCGCCGGTCATGGCATTTCTGCCACGGGCACGACCAATCGCATCAATTTCATCAATAAAGATAATGCACGGTGCTTTATCTTTGGCTTGCCTAAAAAGATCGCGAACACGTGAAGCGCCAACTCCAACAAACATTTCAACAAAATCGGAACCTGAAATAGAGAAAAATGGCACATCGGCTTCACCGGCTACCGATTTTGCCAGAAGGGTTTTACCAGTTCCGGGAGGGCCAACCAGTAAGGCACCTTTAGGAATCTTGCCGCCAAGCTCGGTGTATTTTGACGGGTTTTTTAAGAAATCAACAATTTCCATCACCTCCACTTTGGCTTCTTCCAAGCCGGCTACGTCCTTAAAAGTAATCTTTACATGGGAGTCTTTATCAAATAGTGTTGCTTTGGATTTGCCAATGCTGAATATCTGTCCTCCGCCGGCACCGCCTCTGCTCATCATCCTCATGATAAATATCCAAATAACCACAATAAAGGCAATAGGCAAAATGATACTAAGCACATTGGACCAGTCTTGCCTGGTTTCGTTGGTGATGTATATTGGGTTAGTCAGGCCCTTCTGAACTTCCTGTACACGATTTTCGAATGTTTCTATCGAACCGACAACATAAGTATAGTGTGGAGTTGCCCCCATGAAATTACTTCCATTCTCTTTTGGCAAATCCTGATATCTCGCTTGATTTAACTTGTCGGGCTTAATATAAACTTCCGCTTTTTGCTGATTAATTACAAGCACAAGTTTGTCAACATCACCTGCTGCTAACATTTCCCTTAAATCCCCCCAGTACACCTCTTCGGTTTGAACATCCGAATTAAAGAAATAGAGTGAAATAAATATCAAAGCAATGATGGAGTATATCCAGTAAAAGTTGAATTTGTTTTTTCCGGATCCTTTTGCAGTGTTGAGCATATTCCTAAACGAATCAGCTTTTGGATCTTTGGTTTGTTTTTTTTCCTGATTTATATTTTTTTCTGTCGCCATCTTAAAGTCTTCTTATCAAATTAATCATCAATCTCAGCTATCCTGGCATCGGCCCATAAGCCTTCAAGGTTATAAAATTTGCGGGTCTCATCTCTAAAAATATGTACCACCACATCGGCATAATCCAGCAAAATCCAGTCGACATTTTCAAAGCCTTCTTTATGCCAGGGGTTTTCGTTGGTATTTTTTTTTATAAACTCCTGAACCGATTCTGCTATTGCTGACACCTGCCTGTTTGAATCTCCATGACACACTATAAAGTTTTTGCAAACTGCAGTTCCAATTTCGCTGAGATCTAAATTTACAATTTTCCGTCCTTTTTTTTCATGAATGCCCTTAATCGCAAATTCTATAATTTTATTTGTGCTGTTTATTGATTTATTTTCAGTCATTTACTATTTTTAAATTTGGGTGCAAAAGTAGCTATTTATTGTTTAACCTCTTGGGTTTTATGTTCTGAATATTGAAACACATTTAAAATAAAAATAACCTTTTACAAAAACAATGCCTTGATAAAAAGAGGTCTAAAAATATTACTTTCGCATTCAATCAAATAAACAGAAGTATTATAAAGATGTTCACACGATGAGGCCGCTGTTTATCAAAAATATAAAGCATTTCAGCACGCTTGAATCAACAAATATTGAAGCAGAAAACTGGGTGCTTAAAAGCAAGCCTGCAGGGGGTTCGGCAGTTTTGGCAGATTTTCAGGCTATGGGGCGGGGGATGGGAGATAACCTTTGGGAAAGCGAGGCTAAAATGAACCTGCTGGCAAGTATTATTCTTTATCCTGTTTTTCTGGATGCAGCTGATCAGTTTATGCTTAACAAAATTATTGCGCTTTCGGTGAAAGATTGTGTTAGAAAATTTACTGGCAGCCCCGATGTTTTTATAAAGTGGCCAAATGACATTTATGTTGGGAAACTTAAGATTTCAGGCATTTTGTCACGAAACGCAATTTCAGGAAATAATATTATACACACCATTGCCGGTATTGGATTGAATGTGAATCAAACAAAGTTTCCACCAAAAATTCCAAATCCTGTGTCGATTAAAATGATTACAGGGAAAGATTTTACCATCCGGGAAATTTTGAATGAACTACTTTTGAATCTTGAGGGATATTATGAAAAGCTGAAGAATGGTAATGTTTCCGAAATCAACAAAAATTACCTCGATGTACTTTTTAATTATAATCGCAGTGCGAAATATAGTTCGGAAGGAGAAATATTTGAAGGAATCATTACCGGAGTAACACCTTTTGGCCATTTGATTTTGCAAATAAATGAAGGTTTTAAAGAATTTGATTTAAAAGAAATACAATACCTTTTTGAATAGAAAAACATCAATTTTAGTCGGTTTTTCCAGTTATCGGATGCTATAAAAGTGGGTTTTAATTTTTGAAAAAGTTTATTATTTAGTACTTTATCTCTAATATTCTGCCACTTTTTGGCAGAATATTAGAGATAAGGTATCCAAGCAAAATTTAAAATGCATTGTCGTTATTATGAAATGAAGAGTAATAATAAAACTCTTAATTGCAAAATATGCATTTATAAATTTTGCCGACTAACTTGGACAAACCAAAACAGGAATACACCATAAGTTTTACATGATCACCTTGTTTGGTTTTGGCTTGTCCAAGTTAGGTGTTGGAATTGAATACCAAATCGTTATGACCCCATCCCCGCCTTGCCGGCCCGCTTCGCCAGAGTTATAGCGAGGCGAGCGAGGCAGGCCCAACCCTTCTCCGCCAGCTGGCGGAAAGGGAGACCAGCCGAAGCCCCTGCAGCGGCTAGTGCAATGGCATCCTCCCCCTTTTGGGGGAGTTAGAGGGGGTAGTTGATAGTGGCCAATTGAATGGGGACTGATAAAGCAGCAAAATAGTTACGAAAAAAAATATTATTTAGTTAGATATTTAAAATATTATGAATACAAAAATTAAAGACATAACAAATTTAATCGAAGATTTTGCACCTTTATCCTTGCAGGAATCTTACGACAACGCGGGACTAATCATTGGCGATGCTGATGTTACCGCGAGTGGGGCACTTGTTACTTTGGACGTAAGCGACCAGGTTGTTGATGAAGCTATAAAATTGGGGTTCAATTTAATTTTGGCGCACCACCCACTTATTTTTAAAGGGCTAAAAAAAATTGACACTAACAATATGGTTGGCAGGTTGGTAAGCCGTTGCATTAAAAATGATATTGCTATTTATGCTGCGCACACGAACCTTGATAACGTAAAGGCTGGGGTTAACAGGATGATTTGCGACAGGCTTGGCTTAAAGAGAGTTAAAATATTATCGGCTAAAGAAAACCTGCTCAGGAAATTGGTTGTGTTTTGTCCCGAAAATTCAGCCCCGGCGGTGAGGGAAGCAATTTTTGAGGCAGGGGCCGGGCATATCGGGAATTACGACAGTTGTAGCTTTAATGCAGCCGGATATGGAACTTTCAGGGCGCTTGAAGGTGCCAATCCTTTTGTGGGTGAAACCAACAAATTGCATCGTGAAAATGAGCTTCGTATGGAGTTTATTATTCCTCAATACCGGCAGTCGGCTGTAATAAATGCCATGATACTGAGCCATCCTTACGAGGAGGTGGCTTATGATATTTATCCAATCGACAACATGTTTGAAAATATTGGAGCCGGCATGATTGGGGAATTGAATGAGCCCGAAGATGCAGATAAATTTCTGGCTCGTTTAAAAAGAACCTTTGATGCCGGGTGTATCAGGCATACCAAAATAGTGAAAGACAAAGTGAAACGAATTGCTGTTTGCGGTGGTAGTGGTAGTTTTTTGATTTCGAGGGCTATGGCTGCAGGAGCGGATATTTATATTTCGGGCGATATTAAGTATCACGAATTTTTTGACGCTGATAACAAGATAATTGTTGCTGATATCGGGCATTACGAAAGCGAACAATTTACCAAAGAATTATTAATGAACTTAGTAAAGAAAAAATTTTCTACTTTTGCCGTCCAAATTTCGGGAGTAAATACCAACCCGATCAATTATTTGTAGAAAACGTTAACAATATACAGAGTATGGCAAAGCAAAGTCCAAAATCAAAAGAAGGTGAAAAAACTGAAGTTAGTGAAGTTCCTATAGAGGAAAAGCTTATCGCGCTCTATGGCCTTCAACAGATTGATTCACAAATCGACAAAATTAGAATAATAAGAGGCGAACTTCCATTGGAGGTTCAGGATCTTGAAGATGAAATTGAAGGTCTTCAAACACGGGTTGATAAATACCAGGATGAGGTTAAAACTTATGAGAAGCAGGTGAATGAAAAGAAGCAGGCTATCAAAGAAAGTAAAGCCCTGATTAAAAGGTACGAAGAACAGCAAATGAATGTTCGCAACAACCGTGAGTACGATTCTTTGACCAAAGAGATTGAGTTCCAGAACCTGGAGATGCAGCTTTCGGAAAAAAGAATTAGCGAATTCACAACAGGTCTTGATTTGAAAACAGAACAAATTAAAGATGCCAAAGCACAACTTAAAGAGCGTGAGGCTGACCTTCGAATTAAAAATTCAGAACTCAAAGATATTGTTCAGGAAACTGAAAATGAAGAAAAATCTTTGTTTAACAAATCACAGGATTTAAAAAAGAAAATCGAAGACAGGCTTGTTGTTGCCTATAACCGCATTCGCAAAAATGCCACGAACGGCCTTGCTGTTGTGCAAATTGAACGGGATGCTTGTGGTGGCTGTTTCAATAAAATTCCTCCCCAGCATCAAATGGATATTCGTATGCACAAAAAAATTATTGTTTGCGAATATTGCGGACGCATCCTTGTAGATGATGATATCGACCAAAAGGTTAGAGAAGCTTAGAAGCTTATAGAAATTTAAAAAAAAAGGCGATGCTGTTTGCATTGCCTTTTTTTTATAAGAACTATTGGTACCACTTTGGATTAAGTGGAAAAGATCAATTATTTTTTAAGTCCTCAGTTCACAGTCTTCAGTTTTCAGTTCATATTGTTTTCAGTCACAAGAAACTGACAACTGCGGACTGCCAACTGCGGACTGCCAACTGCCAACTGCGGACTGCCAACTGCCCTCTGCGGACTGCCCTCTGCCAATCCCGAAAAATAGAAAATCATAGATTTTCATAATTTTTCGAGGATGCACGGGCGAAGCCCGGCACTACCCACTGTTGTTTTGCTGAATTACTCAAATCTGTAACCCAGTGTAACAATAAAATTATAGTTGCCTGTTGTTAAGTCAGCTTTAGCCTGGGCTGATTCTGAACTGTACAAGTAATAATCTCTTGACGTGCCGTAATACGATAAAGCGGCATCTACGAAAAATTCGGCTGTCCGAAACCCAATTCCTCCTGAAATAATTTGCCGGCTTCCGTCATTTACTCCGTCCTCAAAGGGGCTCATCTGGTAGGCATAACCACCACGAAGTATTATTGGTCCTGCAAAAGCTTCAAGGCCAAAGCGGAAGTTGTGGGTTTGTGTAAAGTTGTTTTTAATGGTTTCGTTTTGGCTGCTAAAGTCAATTGTCGGGCTCAATCGGGCTGATGAATAATCCACATATTCATAGTCGGCGCTGAAAAGGCCAAACTTTCCAACAACTACCGCGGCACTTCCTGAAGCACGCCAGGGGGTTTTAATGTCGTACTTAAAATTACCCAATGGTGATTGTGAGCGGAAATATTTTCCATCAATATCAATATTATAATAGGCTTCCGTGGTGGTATTCCAATTGTCAGTTATGTTGTTGAACCATGTTGGGGTGTGAAATGCCGCGCCGAGACGAAGAAAAGGAGTTGCTTTTACAATGGCTCCCAATTTAATATTAAAACCACTGCCTTTGGTTTCCAGGTTTTCATAAACAGTAAACTTTTCCAGATCAGGTTCTTCGGTTTGGTTAATCTCCGTGTAGGTCGATTTTTGTTTGTACCTCATGTATGGAAATCCAAAGGTTAATCCAAAATAAAATTTGTCGCCAATATTCACCCCCCCGCTCAAAACAACTTCGTTCATAGAACCGCTTGTCTCGATTGATTTTCTTTGAATGGCTGACGTAAAACCTCCGATGTAGTCGTATGCATCGATGTAGGTGATTGTTGATTGGCCGGGCACTGTGTCGATAAGAAAAGTCTCGAAGGCTGGACGTGTATCAAAGGCATTTAAAGAATTAGGATTTTTATTTCCGGCATACTCCAGGTAAGTATCAAGCAGGGAATTTTTATCGTTTGTCCCTTCAATGAATATCCTGTTGTTGAAATCGTTCATTCGGGTTAGCCCGAATCCAAATTGAAAGTTTTCTACCGGATTTTTATCCAACCTGTCAGTGGGTTTACCTACCATAATTATTCCTACATTTCCCAGCGCAAAATTATTTTTTCCGTCATCCAGTGTTCTGCCATTGTATGAACTTTCCGAATTTGCGAAGAAGATAGAAGGGCTTATAGTAAACTCCGACTTTTTGTAAACCCCAATACCTGCAGGGTTGGTACTCAGCGAGGAAAAATCAGCCCCTACTGCTCCATAGGCACCACTTAGTCCCATGTATTGCGCTGTTCCCATAATATCATAAGAGGAATACCTGAGAACATCCTCTTCGTTTTGAGCAAGGATGGAAAATGAAATAGCGTATAGCAAGCCTAAAATAAGAATGAATTTTTTCATTTTATCGATTGATTAAAAATAAATAAATAGGATGAATAGAATTATCTGCCGCGTTTGCCACTTGAAGAACTGCCACTCGATCTGCTAGTCCCGCTACTTCCGCTGCTGCTGCCCGATGATCTGGAAGGCGCTGAGTATGTCTTTCCGCTACTCCGGGATGATCTTGATGGGGTAGAATAGCTTCTGCTTGGTGTGCTGTAACTCCGACTTGGTGTGCTGGTGCTTCGGCTTGGTGTGGTGTAATTGCGTGTATTCGATCTTGAAGGTGTTGAATAACTGTTAGTACTCCGCTTAGGCGAACTAAAAGTATTCTGCGACCTTGAAGGTGTTGTATAGGTTCGTGTTTGATTTGACCTGGGAACGGTATATTCATTACTCGATCGTGGCCTGTTGGTATTTGGTGAAGTATATTTTTTGGTTTCGCCTGTCCTGGTATTACCACTTAAACTTTCAGAGGCCGGTTTTGCATATTTTTTCGATCTCGAATAAACGTCTTCTCTCGATTGGCCGGAAACAGGTTTGTCGTATTGTTTACCCGGAGTTTGCGAATATTTTTCCTGGGCTCTTGCATTTCTGCTGCTTTCCTCAACTCCCGTAGCATTTTGTGGGCTTGCATATTTCCTGCTAATCTCAGGTGTTCCTGCATTTTCCTGTCTGTTTGCTTTTTGCTGACCTACGGTCGATCCACTCACTTGGTCTGAACCTGGTTTTGTGAGCTTTTCTGATCTTATTTCACGTGTATCGGTTGCTGTGGCATTTTTCTGTGGTTCCAAATTTCGCGAGGTTCTTTGTGTTTCCGGAGTCTGTGTACCGGATGGAATCGATGTTCCGTTTGCTGCAGCGCCACCAACCCTGCTGCCGCGGCCGGAGGAAATCGTATTTTTAATTTCACTATCTTCTCCGCCTTCAAGCCGTGATCCTCTTGTTGCGGAATTTCCAACCATTGAACTGCCACGTGAGTTTCTCGGGCCATTATAATAGTCAGGATAAATAGTCTCTCCACCGGGATAATATCCACCGCCTCCGGCGTAATAGCCATTCGAGTAGCCATGGTTGTATCCTGCCCAGTACGATCCGCCGTAACCATAGTATGGGTAGCCGTACCATGAGTTGCAATACCATGGATCGTAGCAATAGGGGTTGTAATATCCGCCGCCCCATCCGTAGTTAAATCCAAAGGAAAAATATGATGAAGGCATTCCCCATCCGTAACCAATTGAAAGGCTCGGCCCATACGAAGGATAGTAGCCGGAGTAAACGGGAGCATAGTAGCCAAAACTTCCTGCGCTGTTGTGAAAACGATCAATTCTTGAGGCATAATCGTAATCATAATACTCTTCCGAATCTTCTACATAATAGTATTCATCAGATGATGAGGCAGCCGGAAGGGTATCTTCAACATAGTTGTAGGATTTGTAATCTCTTTCATCAACAGCTACCGACTGTGGATCCGAAGTTTGCTGGTAGCCATCTAAGGATGAGGAACCACTGTAAATTACTTTGGAAGTGCTGCTTTTAGAGGAAGATGAAATGGCCTGATTGCTGTTTTTTGGAGTGTAGTAAACATCATCATAAGCTGATGCAGCCTGATATGTTGAGGTGCATGATGCCAATGTGAATAAAAAAGCGATGGCGATTATCAATAAGTTTTTCATTTTGGATTCCTCCTGTCTGTTTAATGTCTAAAAAATTATTGTAACTCTGTCCGAATGATATTTTTATATTTTTGCACAAAGTTAAAATTCACGTTTAAAGTTCCAAAAACTATACCAAAAATAGATTATGGCAAAAGATTTTCCAACAAGAGAAGAGAACTATTCACAATGGTACACCGACCTTGTAGTAAAGGCTGATTTGGCCGAAAACTCAGCAGTTAGAGGCTGCATGGTAATTAAACCTTATGGTTATGCAATATGGGAAAAAATGCAGGCCCAGTTGGATAAAATGTTTAAAGATACCGGGCATTCCAATGCCTATTTCCCCCTGTTTATTCCCAAATCATTTTTCAGCAAAGAGGCTGCACATGTCGAAGGCTTTGCCAAAGAGTGTGCCGTTGTTACGCATTACAGGCTTAAAAATTCGGAAGATGGTAAAGAAATTATCGTTGACGAGGATGCAAAGCTCGAAGAGGAGTTAATCGTGCGCCCCACTTCCGAAACCATTATTTGGGATACCTACCGAAATTGGGTTCAATCATACCGCGATTTACCCATCCTGGTTAATCAATGGGCCAATGTGGTAAGATGGGAAATGCGAACCCGCTTGTTTTTGCGTACTACCGAATTTTTATGGCAGGAAGGCCATACAGCCCATGAAACGAGGGGAGAGGCTGTTGAGGAAACATTGAAGATGTTAAATGTTTATCAGCAGTTTGCTGAAGAATGGATGGCTATGCCCGTGCATAAAGGGCTTAAATCGGAAAATGAAAAGTTTGCCGGAGCTATCGATACTTATTGTATAGAAGCCCTGATGCAGGACGGAAAAGCTTTGCAGGCAGGAACATCGCATTTTTTAGGTCAGAATTTTGCCAAAGCTTTTGATGTGAAATTTTTGAGCAAAGAAAATAAACTGGAATATGTTTGGGCTACTTCGTGGGGTGTTTCTACCCGCCTGATGGGGGCTCTAATCATGGCTCACTCCGATGATAACGGGCTCGTACTTCCACCAAAACTGGCCCCAATTCAGGTTGCCATTGTTCCTATTTATAAAAAGCCGGAACAACTTGAAGCTATTTCCGAAAAAGCCAATACTATTAAAAAGAATCTTGAGGCAAAGGGAATTTCGGTTAAGTATGACGACCGTACTACTTTTAAACCCGGATGGAAATTTAACGAATATGAGTTTAAAGGTGTACCTGTAAGATTAGCTATTGGGCCGCGCGATCTTGAAAATGGTACTGTAGAGGTAGCCAGGCGCGATACACTCGAAAAAGAAACTTTTCAACTTACCGACATCGAAAGTAAAATTGTGCATTTGTTAGATAAAATTCAGGAAAATCTCTACAATAAAGCATTGAATTTTAGGGAAGAAAATACAATGAAAGCAGATAACTGGGATGAATTTAAAGAGATGGTGGAAAAAGGCGGGTTTATCCTGGCACATTGGGACGGGACTACCGAAACCGAACTGAAGATAAAAGAAGAAACCAAAGCTACCATTCGGACTATCCCATTAAATAATAAACCCGAAGAAGGAAAGTGCATCTACTCGGGAAAACCCAGCAAAGAGCGTGTGATTTTTGCTAAATCGTATTAATCTATTTTATAGAAAGTATTCCATAAAAAGCAGTAGGGCGTTGAGCTTTACTGCTTTTTTTATTGGAGCTTTATTAACCTTCCCGAACTTTGTGTGGTGATTTCAATTCGGTCGGGGTCATTGTAATAGTAAACGTTTCCAATAGAGCTGAGTACAGCATAAAAGTAAACTTCTCCACCCCTGACATAACTATCATTTGAGCTTTGCATATTTATGTAACAATAGTTAGAAACCAACTTTGTAAAATCAACCTTGCCATAAGCACTGTGGAAACATTCGATTTCGTTGCTTGTGCCGCTTAAATTTACAGTTGCTGTTCCGCTAAAATTCTCGAGTCTTACAAATTCGCAATCAATGTTCATGTCGATAATTGCCGGGCTGTTTGATATCCTGATGGTCAGCGCTTCATCTTTAAAGGGCTCAATACTTTTTAGCATTCCATAGCTTTCGATAAAAATTGTATCGATATCTTTTACCGAAATTTTCATTTCGATAGTTTTCCATGGGTCATTGAGTAATGGGCACGTGCTTTTATTGCTCAAAACAAGGGTGTTTTTTATGATGTCAATTCCAAGTTCGGGGATGAGATTTTCGCCGGCTGAAATTTCAAGTTCATTTACGCTTCCATTTACAAGCGTGAGGCTGATATTGTCTTTCACCCTGATATTTTTAAAGTCATATAGTCCTTGCCGTTTTGTGATTGTTTTACCCGGCCCGTTCAAACATTCATTTAATGAATCATGGCAGGCGCTGAAATTTGTTACAAACATCAAAGCGACAATAATAATCAGGTAATATTTCAGCTTTTCTAAAATCATAGTTTAAGTTGATTTTGATCCTTCTTTTTAAAAATTAAAACCCATACCCACACTCAAAAAATCTGCTTTGGCCCAATGGGTTTGTAAATTTAATCCAACAAAAGCGAACTTCAGGAAATTGTAATTAATCCCAAGCTTATTATACAAAATAGCGTTGTTTTCATTATTATTATGAATATAGTAACCCAGATTCATGAATATCGATAGCTTTGAGAAAGTCCACTCATGGCCGATGTTTACACCAAATTTGCTTATGTTTAACCAATAATCGGTGGGTTTTCCTTCCTCTTCAAAAAAGTATTTTATGGTTTCATCATAGATGCCATCAAAACCAATCAAGATTTTGTTTGTGTTGTTATAGTATCTTGAAATGGTCAGGCTGCTTGCAATAATTACAAAATCCTTATCCCAAACATTAATTATTTGTTTGGAGCCCAAAGAGCCCATCACCCTTACATTAATTTTTTTTCGTTTTATATTCTGATTTTCAGGTTTAAATAATTTGATTTTTTTTCTGGAAACTTTCCAATCAAAACCTGCAAAAATTGCCGGGTAGTTCAAGCCGTAATTGGGCGATTTTATCGTTCCATTTGAAATGTGGAGCATCGACAAGCCGGTGTTGAATTGCAATTGTGGTGCAAGTTTAAATTGCAGGGAGAGTTCAAAACGTACGGCTGCATTGTAATTTGATCCAATAGCGAGGTTTTGAAAATTATTAATCCGGTCGAATTTTTTAGATAAATGTGCTAAACCTAAACCCATTCCGAACGAGCAAGTAAATTTCTCCCTCAGCATAAGCGGTAAATTGATGTTTGGCAAAACAGCATTCATAACTCCCAATTGTTCTGATGCCCCAAAGTTGCTATACAAGTAGGTCAATCTAACTTGTGGATAATGGCGGTAATACTGGTAAGGTTTTCGCCCATCGGTTTGCTTAACAATACTCACTTCCCAAACAGGAAAATACCCGTCAGTCAATGCCCTTATTTCGTTGTGGTGTGGGATTATAAAACCATAATGTACTTTGCCCTCTATATAAATTGTTGAGAAAAAAGTATTTTTTTCTGTTTGAGGAAATCCTGAAATAGCAACAAATATTAAAAAGAAGGAAATAAGTTTTTTGAGCCTAATCCGGTATAATATGCTTAAAATATTTTGGTTCAAGATGCCTGCTTTTATCACTGGGCAAATGTAATGTTAATTGATTTTACGATTGATAAAGTGGAAATTATCATACCCGGGTACTCATGAATTATTTTTTTCAGGGAAAGGAGGAATTGATGAAAAAATGGACTAACAATTTTTTTCACTACTGTCCGAGTAAATTTAACAGATTCCTTGCCGCATGTGCGGCATACTAAAGGCAACATTTTGTAAGGCACAGAAAAACAGACCTCTCAGTCGCAAGCTCCTTCGAGGTGACACCGATAGCGTTGTGGTTGTGAGGGGAGGGGAATGGGGTGCGAAGCGCCCCATTCCCCTCCCCTCAAATCAACCCGTGGACGGGGTCATTTCGACCAAAAAACGCAGCGAAGCAAGTTTTGCCGGGAGAAATCTATTCCTTTGTCATTCCGAACGCAATCCCGAAATTTCGGGATGAAGTGAGGGATCTTTTTTCTTTCTATCATTTTGTCGGATACAAATGTTTTTTTCATAAAAAAAAGCCGACTTAGGAAGCCGGCTTTATTTTTCAAAATCAAATCAATTAATTAACTCAAAGCTATTACCATGAAAAACTCTTTCTCGTTAAAACTATATGGGTAAAATCGCATTCTTAATCAGGGTTTCGGTTGCCAATAATAAAATGATGAACATTAAGATCAAAAGGTAGATTGATGACCTGGAGTTAAAAATTTCAAGATTAACAAATGATAATAAAATATGTCTGATACTTTTCATATTATTTATTCTTGTTTGTGATAATAAGATGCAGTGTTTTAAAATTTGGTTGCGTGGGTCAAAAATTATTTTCATTTTTTATTTGTCTGTGAAACTGAATAAACTGAGAAGCATTATTTGTTGGATGATTAATAATTCTTACATAAATGAGTTTAGTCTAAAAACCCAAAACTACTGATTTTTAGTCCTTTTTACCCCGAACCCTAAAGGGTGAAGTACTAAAAATCAGTAGTTTAGCAAAGTCCCCTTTAGGGGATTTAGGGATTTTGAGGCTTTTTAGACTGGTCTTATAAATAATAATGTCCACAAAAAAGATAGTAGAACCATTTGAATAAATAATTGCCCCGCCACGCAACCAAAAATTTAGCTCAAACATCTAATAATAGACTTTCGAAATCGTTCTTTGAAGTAATTGACTAATTTTGTGTGAGGTTTATCTCCATAATTGTCTTTAAATCAATTGTTAGGTTTGGAATTAACGCAAATTATAGAAGGATGCCGCAAGGGCAACAACAGGGCGCAGGAATATTTATTTAACCTGTATGCCGATGAGATGTTCGCGGTATGTCTGTATTATTCTCCAAATCGTACCGAAGCTGAAGATACGCTTCATGAGGGCTTCTTAAAAGTTTTCCAGAATATTGAAAAGCTCAAGAGCGAAGGTGCATTAAAAGGTTGGATAAGAAGGATACTCATTAATACAGCGCTTGAGAAATACAGGAAAAAGAGTCCGATGTACATACTTGATAACGAAGATTACACTGACGTTAAAGATAGCGGCGGTGATGATCCTATCAGTAATATTTCGGCAGATGATTTGATTGAGTTAATTCAGAAGTTATCACCACAGTACCGGATGGTTTTCAATCTGTATGCACTCGAGGGTTTTTCACACAAAGAAATTGCAGCAAAGCTAAATATCTCCGAAGGGACATCAAAATCTAATTTGGCAAGGGGAAGGTCAATTCTTCAGAAAAAAGTTAAAGATCATTTTTATGTAGCACCATCAAAATATAATGTCTGAGTATTCTCAAAATATCGATAAATTATTTCAGCAAAAGCTGAAAAATCATAAGGTGAAAGCCCCGGCAAATGCTTGGAGCCGACTCCAAAATGATTTGCATCAGCCTGCCAAACGCGGTTATTTCTGGTTGTCAAGGGCTGCCGCTGCTGCAGTTTTATTGATGATTGCTTTTGGTGGCGGTTACTTTTATTCAGATTTAAGCAGGCACGATGATGGTAAAATTGCTGAATTGCCAAAGGTTGAAAAATTACAAACAATTCAGAATACTGGTGCACAAACCACTGATCTTGCCGAAGCAGTGGATGGTGAACAAAAAGATAATGAACAGATCGTAGCACTAGATGATCCGCAACAAAATTCAGCCAAACAAACTAATCCTGCAAATAATAAAAGGTCAATAGTTACTCCTCAAAATTCTGGATTAAATCCGGATGCTGATAAGATTCTAATAGCAAAAGCTGCGGCGGAGGTTAGTGAAAAAAATGATTTCTCTGATGGAAGTGACACCAAAAATGCCAGCACCCCCGAAGCTCTTCCAAACATAAATGTTGAGCAAGGTGAAGCTATTGCCGTAAATATTGAGGATGACAATAAATTAATTCCTACCGACATTCAATCCGATGAAATTATACAATCCGATAATATCTCAATGATGGATGATGAAATGCTACATCAATTGCTTATCTCTGGAAATGATGAATTTGCTGATATAAATATTCCTGATGCAAACAAGGCTTCTAATGGTAATTGGAAAATTGGGGGGCGTGTTTCACCTGTGTATTCCTACAGATTAATCAATGGCTCAGCTATGGAAATTCCTGATGAAACTATTGATGCCGGGTATTTTAACAACAATGAAAACGGTATTATAACAATTGGCGGAGGGTTAAGTCTTGAATACATGTTTAACGAAAGGTTGAGTATGGGTTCAGGAATGTACATGTCGCGGATTGGCCAACAAAATAATGAGGTGCTGGCGTACAACGATCCGAAATCCTCAAATATGTATAAGTTAACTACTTCCACCGGAACTGTTACGGTGAATCCTACGAAATTCGAATCGGTAATTGTTGACCAGGCTGCATCGGCAAAGGATCCTCCGGGCGATTACACTGTAAATGGCACTTTTATTCAGAACCTCGATTACCTGGAAGTGCCCCTGGTTTTAAAATACAAGGTACTCGATAAAAAGTTTTCTGTGAATGTTTCAGGAGGTTTAAGTCCCGGAATACTTGTCAACAACCGATCTTATTTTGAATTTGAGGGAGAGAAACTGCAAACAGGAACTACCGAAAATATTGATCCTTTTATTTACAACAGCGTGCTTGGAATTGGACTGGAATATGCGATTAGCCGCAAATTTTTCATTAATATGGAACCCTCGTTTAAATACTCCCTTGCACCGGTTAACTCAAGCAGTGGCATCGAATATCATCCCTATTCCATTTCCTGGTTTACAGGTATCAGTTATAAGATTGATTAGTACTTTATCTCTAAAATTCTGCTATTTTTTGGCAGAATTTTAGAGATAAAGTACCTAACTTGGACAAATCAAAACAGGAATACACCATAAGTTTTACATGATCACCTTGTTTGGTTTTGGCTTGTCCAAGTTAGGTTGTTAAAAGATTTTGTGCTTCAAATAATTATCTCTCCGCTCCAGATTTCCATTCACTATGCTTCGAATTTTCAATAAGCAATTAGTGTCTGTCCATAAAGTCAATGATATTTTTTAATTTAAGATGATCCCGCACATACAGGAATCGTCCGAAGGACTCCTTTGGAGGAGATTTTTGATTTTGTTGAATATCACCAACATCTTAAATCTAACATCTTAAATCTTAAATCGTATATTTTTCTAAATGTTTCCTTAAAAGACCAACTCTATTTACCGCAGCCCCTTTACATTGGGTAAGCCTGCAATAAAACTTTTGAGGTAAAAAGGCTCGAAATAGGCCACATCTTCAAATTGTTTTTTCTTGAACTTTTCAAAAGCGGTTGGAATCATAAATTTTGCTGAGGTAGTAAAATCACCTTGGAAAATTGCATTTTGATTTTGAGAAAGCAGGGTCTCGCATTTTTCTGATCCATTTCCTGAAAAGATTATTTGATGCTTTTTTAATAATTCCTGAAATGAATTTTCATCGATGATTTCTGCTTTTGTTTCCCTGATTTCATTTCCGTTTGCATCGAAAAGTGCATCATAAACTTCCATGCGCCTCGCATCGATCATTGGGCAAAATATCATGTTTCCTTCAATTTCCCTTTCTGATTTAAATTTTTCGATGATACCTGTTACCATTGCTTTTAATGTTCCAACAGCGATCAGGGGCTTGTTAAGCGCGTAGCAAAATCCTTTTGCAGCGGAAACTCCAATACGCAAACCGGTGTATGAGCCGGGACCTTCGCTAACGGCAACTGCGTCAATATTGGTGAGTTTTAAATTATTTTCCTTTAAAACTTCCTCGCTAAAAATGGTAACAACGCGCGAATGGGCATTCTTTTCATTGGTTTCTCTCAGCCCGATTAATTCGTTATTGTGGCTTAGAGCTACCGAGCAAAACTCGTTTGAAGTGTCGATATGAAGGATTTTCGTCATGGTGCAAAAATAATTATTTCAATGGCTGGGGGGAAAGGAAAAATTTTTGATAAAAAAAACCGGAATGTAAAAGCAAATTCAGGATGAACATGCAGCTTTTACATTCCGTTTTGATATTAGAAACAAATATTATTTATGGAGTTAGAACCCTTTTTTAACTTGTCGTTTCCTCAATCATTCCAAAACCCTGGCAGGTACACATTAAATTGCGGTCGCCCCAGGCATCGTCAATTTTTGTAATTGGAGGCCAGTATTTATCTGCTTTGTCGCAATTGTGTGGGAAGGCGGCTTTGGTTCTGGAATATGGGCGATCCCAATCTTCGCCTGCAACCATGCAAAGTGTATGTGGTGCGTTTTTAATTACATTGTTACTCTTGTCAAATTTTCCTTCGGCAATCTCATCAATTTCCTGCCTTATGCTAATCATTGCTTCAACAAAGCGCTTAAGCTCAGTGAGTGGTTCACTTTCGGTTGGTTCTACCATTAAAGTGCCGTGTACCGGAAAGGCTACTGTTGGTGCATGGAATCCATAATCCATCAAACGCTTGGCAATGTCGATAACATTTACGTTTGCAGTTTTGCTGAATTCATTACAATCCAGGATAAATTCGTGGGCTACCCGATTATTTTTTCCTGTATAAAGAATTTTGTAATGATCCTGTAATGCATTTTTCAAATAGTTGGCGTTGAGGATGGCCATTTCGGTAGCCAGTTTCAAGCCGTTTCCTCCAAGCAATTTTATGTATCCATACGAAACGGGCAGGATTAGGGAACTTCCAAAAGGTGCTGCAGATACTGGTGAAATTGCTTTTCCCCCACCTGTTTTTATAAAGCGGTTGCCGGGTAAAAATGGAGCTAAATGTTTTGCCACACCAATGGGACCAATTCCGGGGCCACCGCCACCGTGGGGGATTGCAAAAGTTTTATGAAGATTTAAATGACATACATCGGCGCCAATCAAACCGGGGTTTGTAAGGCCAACTTGTGCATTCATATTAGCGCCATCCATATATACCTGTCCACCGTTATCGTGAACGATTTTGATGATGTCCAGAATTTCCTGTTCAAAAACCCCGTGTGTCGAAGGGTAGGTGATCATCAATGCTGCCAGTTGATCGGCATGTTTTTCTGCCTTAGCTTTTAAATCATCAATATCAACATTCCCTCTTTCGTCCGATTTTACAACAACAACATTCATCCCGGCCATTACCGAACTTGCCGGGTTTGTGCCGTGGGCAGATGATGGGATGAGGCATATATTTCTGTGCCCCTGGCCAATACTTATTAAATATTCTCTTATTACCATCAACCCGGCATATTCGCCTGATGCTCCCGAATTGGGCTGAAACGACATGGCGGCAAAACCGGTGATTTCGCATAAGTCTTTTTCAAGATTGCAGATAAGTTCAGTATATCCTGCGGCCTGATCGATAGGAACATAGGGGTGAAGGTTTGCAAACTCGGGCCATGACAACGAAAAAAGTTCGGCAGCCGCATTGAGCTTCATGGTGCATGAACCGAGCGGAATCATGGTTCTGGTCAGGGCAAGATCCCTGTTTTCCAGTTTCTTCATGTAGCGCATCATTTCCGTTTCGGAATGATTGGTATTGAAAACCTCATCCTGAAGGAATAATGTTGTCCTGATTAAATTTTTAGGAAGGTAGTTGGCCGAACCAGGTTTTGCTTCAATAATTTCTTTGCCTGCGGCATGAGAAAGAACTTCAAGAATCTGTTTAACATCGGCCAGGCTTGTTGTTTGATCCAGGCTGATTCCAAATCCGTTTTCATCGTACCTAAAATTCATTTTACCGGCCAGCGCTGTTTCTCTAATTTTTTCGATGGAAGTATTTTGTGCCGGCTCAAAATAGAGGGTGTCGAAGAAATATTGATTGTGTTGTTTGTATCCAAGTTTTTCAGCGCTTTCGGCAAGTAATGCGGTAAGGTTATGAATATCCTGGGCAATATCTTTTAATCCGCCGGGGCCGTGATACACGGCAAACATTCCTGCCATGATTGCAAGCAATGCCTGTGCAGTACATATATTAGATGTGGCTCTTTCGCGTTTAATGTGCTGTTCGCGGGTTTGCAGTGCCATTCGCAAGGCGGTGTTGCCATCGGCATCCTTACTAATCCCGATGATCCTCCCGGGCAGGTTGCGTTTAAAATTTTCGGTAGTTGCAAAATAGGCAGCATGTGGTCCGCCATAACCCATTGGCACACCAAAACGCTGGGTATTTCCAAGGGCAATATCTGCACCCCAATCTCCCGGAGGAGAAAGAAGGGTTAAGCTAAGCAAATCGGCTGCAACTGCAACCACTGCATCGGCCTCATGGGCTTTAGCAGTAAATGCTCTATAGTCGGTAATTTCGCCTTTTTCATCCGGGTATTGAAGAATGGCTCCATAAACCTTTTCACCAAATTCAAAATTTGTATGCTTGCCAATAATAATGTCTATACCCAGCGGGTTGGCACGGGTTTTCATTACATCGATGGTTTGGGGAAATACCTTTTCTGAGATGAAAAATTGATTTTTCCCGGCTTTCACTGCATTTCTTGATCTTGAATTATAAGCCATGATCATTGCTTCTGCAGCAGCAGTTCCTTCGTCAAGTAACGAAGCATTTGCCAATGGAAGCCCCGTAAGATCGGAAACCATGGTTTGGAAAGTCAGCAATGCTTCGAGGCGACCTTGTGAAATTTCGGCCTGATAGGGAGTATATGATGTGTACCAACCCGGGTTTTCCAGTATGTTTCGCTGGATTACTCCCGGAAGTATGGTGTTGTAATACCCCAGACCTATGTATGTTTTGTAGAGTTTGTTTTTTGCTGCAATCTCGCGCAGATGCATTAAATACTCATATTCGTTGATACCATCGGCCATGTTGAGTGGTTTTTTCATCCGGATGGCTTTGGGTAATGTTTCATCGATGAGTTGATCTAAATTTTCCACACCTGCCATTTTAAGCATTTCGGGCATGTCTTTCTTATTGGGTCCGTTGTGACGTTTGGTGAAGTTGTTGGTTAGCATCTCTTTTATAACAATTTAAGGTTAAAAAAACACCGTTTTAATCTGGCCGCAAAGGTAAATTTCTTTAAAACAAAAATTAATTTAACTGTTAATTAATTAACGATATGTTTTGAATTGTTTGAGTAACAATAGCCAAAGCACTTTGTTGTGAGAAATTGTGAGGGGAGAAGTAAATCAATAGCCACGTGCAGGCAAAATACACGGGAATATGGATGTTTTTTTTAGGGTCTGTTTCTTTAGGAATGTTTCCCGCGGATTTCGCTGATTAGCGCAGATTTATTCTGCGCTAATCAGCGAAATCCGCGGGAATTTTTTTCTCTCTTTGATAAAGGCCGACTTTATGGACGGGCACTATTTAGTTTGTGTTTTTTTACATTTTGTTTCACTCATTTTCATTACCACCCCAATTTTCTTTTTCCCGTCAATTTTTATTATCAGGGGGTTTTTAAATCGGATATGCCTGATGAATTCATTTTCATAAACAGCCTGCATTCCTTTTAGGTAGTCCAGGTCATAAAATCCATCATCGATAAAAGGGTTGATGGTAAAGTAGCCAACCCTGAATGATGTGAGGTTTTGGAAAAAGTGTGTGCCCTGGCTGGGATCAATCCTGTAATTTTTTAGTCCTGATTCCACGATGAGCCGGGCTGCTGAAATTTGAGGCCATTTTACCGGTATGCCAAGCCATGAGTCAGTGGAGCCCCATCGCCCGGGGCCGACAAGGATATAATTTTTATTTTCTGATAAAAAAGTGTCGTTTATTTGTCCAACCTTTTGCGCAATTTCGTTGGTGCGGGCTGCATCGAAACTTTCGGGTTTTATATAAACAATATCATGAATATTTTTGACAATGCCATTGCCAAGCGCATTTTGTGCCGTGATAATAGTTTCTTCCCTGGCTATTTTTTCAAGATTCTCATTGATGGTTTCGTCAGAATCGACAATGGGCCTAATTTGTAAAATGTTAAAAATTACAGGTTGACCTTTATGAACATTCAGGTCCACGGCAAATTCAATTTCAATACCCTTGTTCATTTCCTTTTGGCCAATATTAAGCACGATTCTTAAAATTTCAGGCAGGGGAAACACATTATGTTTCAGAATGTGAGCAAAGGTTATTACCTTTTTACCGGCATAATTTACTCCATCGCGCATCACGTTGTTCTGGTAATCATAAGTAGATGCAACCCATTTAAGCGAGTTATCTTTTTCTGCTTCTTTTATTCTTAGATGGAGCAGATTTATGGAGTCATCAACACTGGGTATAAAGCTATCAGCGTTCATATCGAGTGCAAAAAATGTTCGCTGAGTCTCGGTAAGAGCCATATCTGTTGATGCCATTTGCAGGACTTTTTTTGGATATTTTGGTGAAAATCTTAAAGTATTGCCACCATCCACAATATATTTTCCCAATCCGAATGCAACGTTTGCAATGCCATCTTCAGGTTTCTCGGGTTCGATTGGGTAGAAATTTACTGATCTCGCCACTCCTGAAATTGTCGGGTAAAATTTATCGTTGTATTTGCTCCCGCATACTTCCTGCAATACGATACCCATTTTTTCTTCATCAATTACATTAAGTGTTGCCGCCATATAGTCTTTACTATCTTTATAAAAGGCCGAGGCATAAACACTTTTAATGGCCATGCTAAGCTTTTCTATCATCAGTCGCTCATCATCGGGGATGTTTGGAATCATATAGGTGGAGTAGATACCGGCAAAAGGCTGGTAGTGCGAATCTTCGAGAAGGCTCGATGAGCGGACGGCAATAGGATTGCGCGACACACTGATAAATGTATATAAATCCTCGTGGATTCTGAAAGGCAATCTTGACCCCACAAAAGCATCCAGGATTTCACGGTCGCTGTGATTGGAAAGTGCAATATCGTAAAGGCGGTTTTCTTCCATGAACTCATCAAAAATATCCGTGCCCAGCACAACAGTGCGCGGGATGGTAATGATGATATTGTCGAACTGGTCGATGAGATGATTTCGTTTTATCATCGAATCCAAAAAAGCAAGTCCACGTGCCTTTCCCCCAATCGAGCCTTCACCAATCCTGGTAAAAGTAAGGTACTCATCAAATTGTTCGCGATGAAATTCTGCAATTACTCCCCGGCCTTTGTACATTCTGTATTTTGCTATGGCATCATAAAGGTAGCGGCGTATTTCATCCAGGTCGGTAAAATCTTCGGGTTGAAATTGCTTAAACAAATCGGCTAAGGGGAAAAGCGCCCTCGCCCGCAGCCATTTCGAAATATGATTCCGGCTGATATGGTACAAAAAAGATTCGTCAGGAATGTCGAAAAGCATTTCCTGCAATTTTTTCAAATCCTTAGCCCGCATTAATTCTTGTCCGTTATTTGGATCCTCAAACAAAAAATCGCCAAATGCAAAATATTGAGTTATAAAATTACGAAGTTGCAACGAAAGTGTTTTTGAATTTTTATTGATGAATCCAACCTTGATTTCTCTTGCAATTTTTTCTATACCATCATCTGACGACTGCAGGAGAATGGGCATGTATTTGTCGTTAGCTTTCACCATTTTGCAGAAATGCAAACCGGCCTTTTTATCGTGCTTTCCATTTCGCTTGTAACTCAGGTCGGAAATAATTCCGAGCAGGTTATTTTTGTATTTATGATAAAATTCTTCTGCTTCCTCATAAGAGGTGGCGAGCAAGATTTTGGGGCGGCCACGCATCCTGAGCATTTTCTGGTGCTCGTTCAGCCCTTCGGTCATAAAAGTTTTCGATTGTTTGAAAATGATTTTGTAAATATTTGGCAAATAGGATGAATAAAACCGCACAGAATCCTCCACGAGAAGTATTACCTGAACGCCTACATTTATTACATCATCTTCAACATTCATCTTGTCTTCGATAAGTTTGATGATGGCCAGTAAAATATCGGCATTACCCAACCAGCTAAACACATAATCCAACTCTTTAAGTTTGCCCGAATCTAATTTTAACGATACTTCCCGTGAAAATGGAGCAAGCAATACCGCCGGAATATCCTGGTACTTTTCTTTAATGCCCGATAAAATATTTACATCAAAGGCACTGAGCATAAATATGATCAGGTCAATATTTTCCTCTTCCAGTATTTTTTGTGCATCCTCGTACGAGTTTGCCTGTATAAATTGAGGAGGATACCTCAGGTTAAGGGATACGTACTCATTAAAAATCTGTTCATCAATCCTGCCGTCATCCTCAAGAATAAATGCATCATATTGGCTTGCAATTAAAAGGACATGATAGATCCTTTTTTTCATCAGGGTATTGAAAGCGGTATCGTTAAAAACATACTTGTGCGAAAGCACGCTGTTATTGTCGTTCATTTGGTAAAGTGTATTTAGTTGCAAAAATAACAATATGTAATTATCAGTCATCTTTCATTATTAGAATGTTAGTTGATGTTCGTACATAAAGTCAGATCTTTTCTAATTTTGCCTGCGCAACCCCTTATTCCCCGCCAGCTGGCGGGGAGACCCCCGCCAATTGTGCGTTGGGTGGTTCTTCCGCCAACTGGCGGAGAGTTAGAGGGGTGTGCGGCGGATTATGAGTTTATAGACCGACACTATATAGTCTCGGTCTTTAAAGTAAGTTTTTTTTGAAATATCAATTGCCATCCCGTTAAACGGGACAGGCTATCCTTTTGCCATTGGCATCCCTACGGGAAGGGTGTGGATTAAATTGATGTGATGAATGCCCCCGCCTTTTCGCTGTCAATGCCAAAGGCATTGACAGCGAAAAGGCGGGGGAGGCGTTGCTAAATTCATTAATCCCCGGGTTAAAACCCGGGGCAAGTGAAAAGTACCGACTTTATGGACACACACTATTTATTCTGGTTTATTTATTAAATATTGATCTATGTAGCTTTTTTAAATTATCCGGGTTAGGAAATTAGTTTTCACAGTGTTTTTGTTACTTTTGATGGGGAATATTTAGAAATATGATTTTAATGCTTTTGCAAATTATTTAACGCGATGAATTATCAGTATCCCGATCTTCTTTTGGAGGCAAGTAATGAGGCCATCTTTATCACAAACCGGCAAATTATTGTTTCATGCAATGAGGCTGCACTTGAATTATTTGCTTACAACAGGCAAACACTTACAGGAATGAAGGCTGATAAATTATTTGTCCCTGAAGCGAAAGATTTTGTCAATAAAAAATTAAAGGAAGGAATTCCCTTTATTCTTGAAACCGAAGCCGTAACAAATAATCAGATTAGGTTTGATGTACAATTGCAAATCAAACCTGTTACTTCATCGAATGATACACTGGTTTCGTTTACGGTACGGGATATTTCAGATTTTAATCGATCGCAACAGCAATTGCTGGCAAAAGATAAGCTTTTAGAGGCTGTAAGTTTTGCCGCAGCCCGATTTTTGGAATCGAAAAACTGGAGGCAGGAAATTGATCCGGTGCTTCAATACATTGGTGAGTCGGCTAAAGTTAGCAGGGTGTATATTTTTCAAAATTTTTGGGATGAGCAGGGCAAGATATTTATGAGCCAAAAATACGAATGGGTTGCTGATGGAATTGAAGCACAAATTGATAACCCCGTGCTTCAAAAATTATATTATGAAGAAAATAGCTTGAAGATGATAGTTGACGTGCTTTCGAAGGGCGAAGTAATAAAAGGGCTGGTGAAAAATCTTCCTGATAATGAACGGGAAGTATTGGCAATGCAGGGAATTATATCCATATATTTAACCCCAATATTTTGCTCGGCCAAGTGGTGGGGGTTTATTGGATATGACGAATGTGGATTTGAAAGGGTGTGGAATCAAAACGAAATTCAACTTTTAAATACCGTGGCCGATATTTTTAATTCGGCACTTGAACAGGAAAAAATGGAGTTGGAAATGGCCTGGACAAACGAAAATTTCAAGTCCTTGTTCAATAATTCTCCTGATGGAATATATGTTTACGATTATTTTGGTTTTATTCTCGATGCTAACGAAGCAGCCTGCACGCTCAACGGGCTTAGAAAAGAGCAGATGCTGAAAAAGCATGTGTCCGAACTCGTTCCACACGAAAATGCCAAGCAGGTTGCAGCGGACTTTAAAAAATGGACAACCGGTGAAATGAAATTTGTTGAATCAGTTTTAATGGCCCATAAGGATAAAATCTACCCGGTAGAAATTCGCGGTACACGCATGCTCTATTTTAATACCCCGGCAGTTGTGCTGCACGTGAGGGATATTAGTCGTAGAAATAATGCAGAGATACAGTTGAAAAAACGACTTGAATTTATTCAATTCATCAGTCAGATTTCATCAGATTTCATAAAAATTGATATAAAAAATATTGAAGACTCAGTGAATAAAGCACTAGAGTTTGTTTGCCGTTTTACCTCCAATGAGCGGGCTTATGTTTTCCTGGTAAATGATTCAGAAACACGAATGATACTTGCAAACGAATACTGCGATCCTGATTATAAACCACACAAAGGATTATTCGATTCATTCAATGTTGAGGATTTCCCGGGTTTTATTAAAACACTTAAAAATGGTGCGTATTTAATTTCTCATATTGATGAAATACCAGGGAAACCTGAATACAAAAAAATACTTCAAATACTTGATCTTCTGCAGATAAAATCGTTGATCAATATCCCGCTTATTGTTGGGGGGCATTTTCTGGGGTTTATTGGTTTTGATTCCACCACAAAAAAAACCAACTGGGACAACGAAACAATCAACGCGTTTATGCTTACCGGGCAGATCATTTCAAATATCCTGGTACGTAAAAAAAATGAAAATGAAATTATCGAAGCAAAAAACAAAGCCGAGCAAAGCGATAAATTAAAAACAGCATTTCTTGGCCAGATATCACACGAAATGCGCACTCCCCTCAACAGCATAATTGGTTTTGCTGATTTATTGCTGAAAGAATTGACAGAAGATGAATATAAGGAAATGGCTGATTTTATTCTAATGAGCGGCATGCGCCTGCTGAATACCTTTAATCTTATCATCGACCTTTCGGAGATTGAAGCTAACGTTGTAAAGGCAAAGCTCAAGGCTGTCGATTTACGAAACTTTATAAATGGGATGCTTCCATTGTTCAAGCGTCGTGCATTCGATAAAAACCTGGAGTTCGAATACAGTGATGGAAAATGTAAAATTGAAATTTTGGCTGATGAAAGCCTCCTTGAAAAAATTCTAAATAATTTGGTGGATAATGCTTTAAAATATACCATGCAAGGTAAAATTTTGCTCAATTTATCAGTTGAAGAAGTAAACAGAAAACAGATGGTGCTTTTAAGCATAAAAGATACCGGTATCGGAATTCAAAAAGATAAAATCAACCAGGTTTTCAGCAATTTCAGGCAGGCAAGCGAAGGCTATAATCGCGAGTTTGAAGGTGCAGGATTGGGGCTTAGTGTTACCCGTGGATTAGTGCAACTTATGGATGGTGATATAACTGTTGTCAGCGAACCTAACAAGGGATCGGATTTTAGGGTTATTTTTCCTCTTTTGGCTACACTCAACGAAACCGAAAACCAAAATACTGCCAGCCCAGTTTTGTTGGATGACTTTAGTGTACCACCAAAAATATTGGTAATCGAAGACGAATTATTGCATCAAAAATACCTTAGCTATATTTTAAAAGATAAATATGAGCTTACTTTTGCTGAATCAGGGAACAGTGGTTTGGAAATTGCCCGGCAGCAGCAATTCGATTTAATAATTATGGATATTAATTTAGGTAAAGATTTAAATGGTATTGAAGTGTTGGCCCGGGTAAAAAACATTAAGGGATATGAAAAAATCCCGGTACTTGCCGCCACTGCAAACGTGATGAAAGGGCACAAGGAATTATTTCTTTCAAAAGGATTTACACATTATATTCCTAAACCCTTCAAAGCTGATGAATTAAAAGCACTGGTTGGTGAAATCTTAACCTGAAAAATTCATGAATTTTTCACTCTGACGGCTAAAAAGCCGACAGAGCCGAATTTCCGCAGGAAATTCGAGGGTTAACCCTCGAAAATATTTATTTTAAATATTTTCGGCCTTCGGTGATTAATTCACAAATTCAACGAATTTGTGAATTAATCAGGTTAAAAAACAGCCTTCTAATAAATAAAGTTTGATACTTTTGTGTGCTGCCAAATCAAAAAAAAATGTTTATCAAAAAACTATACTGTACTTTTCTATTCCTGGTTTTCGGTTTTGGTTTAAATGTATTAACCGGACAGCAGCAATACATCGATAGTATTAAAAACCTGCTTACTCAAAAAATGGACGATGAAACCAGGTTGGATAATTATTTTAAACTGGCAAAATCGTACAGGAATGTAAATGCCTACATTGGCCTCGATTATATCGATTCGTCATTGACATTGGTCGATTTTAGCGAAACCCCACAGCTTAAGGCAGAAATAATGAATGAAGCCGGGGTTTTATATCGCAAATTGGGATTATACCAGGAGGCATTGGATGAAAATCAGAAAGCGCTTGTAAAGTTTGAAGCACTGAACGATTCGATGGGTATTGCATATTGTTATGCTAATATGGGTAATGTTTTTTTAACTATTGGAAAGTTCGATCTTGCTTTGGAATATAATCTTAAGTCGCTTAAAATAAAGAAATTTTTAGGAGATTCACTGCAAGTAGCTTATTCGTTGAGAACTACTGCTATTGCTTTTCAAATGCAAAAAAAATACGATTCAGCCATCGTTTATTTTAAAAATGCATTGGATATTTACAAGGCCATCGGGTCTGAATATGGCCAGGCAAATATGTATTTTCATATTGGAAGTGTAAAGCTTGAATCAGGAATCAATCAACAATTGTCATTAGACTATTTCCAAAAAGCACTTATTCTTTACAATAAACTTCAGAATTCTTATGGTACAGCTGTTGCAAATTACGAGGTGGGCATAGTAAATTTGCAGTTGGGTGACCTGGATAGGGCTGAAATGTTTTTTGACTACGCTTTGGCTATGGCACAAAAGGCAAAAAACCCCAGGATATCGATGGATATTTATTTGGATTTGTCCGAATTGAATGTTCAAAGGGCCAATTTTAAGGATGCACTGAAATATCATCAGAAATATTCAAAGATCAGGGATAGTCTTTATTCTGAATCTTTCACTAAGAATTTAGCCGAAATGCAGGCAAAATACAAACGGGATGCTGAAATAGTGAAGCTTCGGAATGAAAACAACACGATGAAAAAAGAGGAGCAATTAAAAACCGCTTACCTTATTTTGCTCATTTTTGGTATTGTATTTTCGCTCGGCATGCTTGTATTATTGTTTTGGAGGTATTGGGAAAAAAAGAAATCCAACCTTCTTTTGGAAAATGAAAATTTGATAAGGAAAACAAATGAAAGAAAACTATTGGAATCGGAAAAAAAACTCATGGAGGCGAATGCAACAAAAGACAAGTTCTTTTCTATTATTTCCCACGATCTGAAAAGCCCGTTTGGTGCAATGAAGGGACTTATTGAAATGTTGGGAATGAATTATAAATCATTCAACGAAAGTGAAAAACTCGAATTGATAAGCGTTATTGGAAAGGCATCAAATAATACCTATACACTGCTCGAAGATTTGCTAACCTGGTCGCAGGCCCAGCGGGGAACAATGGATTTTAATCCGGTTAAAACCGACCTCGCTGAAAATTGTAAAAATACCATCGAGTGTATTTTACCTTTCGCCCGGAAAAAACAAATTTCGATAATTAATAATGTAAGCGAGGGTAACCTGGTTAAAGCAGATATTAATATGCTTACAACCATAATCAGGAATATTTTATCGAATGCCGTGAAATTTACACCCAACGGAGGAGAAATTTATATATCAGCCAAAAAGCCGGAGGGAAGCCTCCTGGAGATTTCTATCGCCGACAATGGAGTTGGGATGAGTGAACAACAGCTTCAAAAAATATTTAAAATTGACGAAAAATACAAGACACAGGGAACCAACAACGAAACAGGTACCGGCCTTGGCCTTATGATATGTAAAGAGTTTGTGGAAAAACACCAGGGTGAAATAAATGTGGTAAGCAAAGAAGGAATTGGCAGTACATTTTCGTTTACATTACCTGCTGTTTAAAATTAGTGCTCGTCTTTTTAGTAATTTTTCCCGCAGATTTCGCTGATTAGCGCAGATTTTATCTGCGCTAATCAGCGAAATCTGCGGGAGCATTTTTTTAGATTATTGAAAAAAGACGACTTTATTGACAAACTCAAACTATCTTTTGAAAGATTGGAGATCGATTAGTCTTTTATAAACCCCATTTTTTGTTAACAATTCTGCGTGTGTTCCCCGCTCCACAATCTGACCCTTTTCCATAACCACAATTTCAGTGGCATTTTGTATGGTAGATAAACGGTGGGCAATTACTACTGAAGTGCGGTTTTGCATTAATTTAAACAAAGCATCCTGCACCAGCCTTTCCGATTCGGTATCTAAAGCTGAAGTAGCTTCATCGAGAATCATAAGCGGGGGGTTTTTTAATACTGCACGGGCAATACTCATCCGTTGCCGTTGGCCTCCCGACATTTTAACACCCCGGTCGCCAATATTTGTATAATACCCATCAGGCATAGTTTCGATAAATTCGTGGGCATTGGCTATTTTTGCAGCAGCAACAACATCCTCCATCTTTACGTTTTCTATCCCGAAGGCAATGTTGTTAAATACACTGTCATTAAACAATATTGTTTCCTGGGTTACAATACCCATCAAACCCCTCAATTCATTAATTTTTAAATCTTTTACAGGAATACCGTCCACCAGTATTTCGCCCGCGGTGCAATCATAAAAACGGGGAAGTAAATCTACCATTGTTGACTTCCCGCTTCCCGAAGCCCCCACCAGGGCAATCATTTTGCCCTTTCCGATACTCAAATTAATGTCCTGCAAAACCGACTCTTTGTTGTAAGCAAACGAAACGCCCTTGTAAACAATGCTGTCATTAAAATCCTTTTTGGAAATGGCATCGGGTTTTTCTTCTATCATTTCTTCGGCTTCAATAATTTCGCTGATGCGCTCAGCCGAAGCCAAACCTTTTTGCACATTATAATAAGCCTCGGTAAGTGCCTTTGCAGGAACAATGAGCTGCGAGAATACCACCACGTAAAAAATAAATACTGTAGGTTCGAGGCTCGAAGTGTTATTTAGAACCAACTGTCCGCCATACCATAAAATGACTACCAAAACCAGTGTGCTCAAAAACTCGCTCATGGGGGAAGCCAAATCCTTTTTCCTGAAAAGCCTCGTCATAGTTTTTGTAAGCTTACTGTTTTGTTCCCTGAATTTTTCATCTGTTTTGGCAATGGCGTTAAACCCTTTGATGATTCGCAATCCCGAAATGGTTTCTTCAACGATGGATAAAATAACACCCAACTGCTTTTGGCTTTTGGCTGATGTGCGGCGCAGACTTTTCCCAACCTGGGCAATTAAAATTCCTGTGATAGGTAACAGGATGACAACGAAAAGTGTAAGTGTCGGGCTGATAATTATTAGTGTTACCATAAAAATTATTATGGTAAGGGGTTCTTTGAAAATCATTTCGAGGGATTGCATGATCGACCACTCGATATTCATTACATCGTTGGTAATGCGCGACATGATGTCGCCTTTTCGTTGCTCCGAAAAATAGGCGAGTGGTAAAATAAGGATGCGTTTGTAAATGTTGTTGCGGATATCCTGCACCACGCCATTGCGCAAGGGGGCAAGGAAATACATAGCCAGATACCGGCTTAAATTTTTTAGAAAAAATAAAATCACCACCAACAACGAAATAAACATCAGGGCATTTACCTCACCTTTTTCGATGATAATTTGGCTGATTCTGTAATTGAAAAATGAGGTTATTGATTCTGTTTTAAAGGCCAATTCGGGAGCTTCGTAAACGAGTTTTGTTTTATCGAATAATAATTGTAAAAATGGGATGATCATGGCCAGGGAAAAGAGGTTGAAAATCACCGAAAATATATTGAACATCACATTAAGTGAAGCATATCCGGGGTAGTTCTTTACATATTTTAGAATCTCTAAAAATTTCTTCATTTTACAGTAATTTCAGCTTGCAATGTTACGAAAAGTTGAGAAACCCTTTTTTTGTCAAAAATTATTTCGTTTGGAAAAAATTGTTTGAACTAAAAATAAGGTACTACAACCATTTTTGTGGAGGTAAACAATAGCTATCAATGTAAACAGATTTCTTGCCGCACGTGCGGCATTGAAACGACCCAGTCCACGGGTTGATTTGGGGGGAGGGGAATCGGGCGCGAAGCGCCCGATTCCCCTCCCCCCACCACCATACCGGGAGTTTTGTCACCTCGAAGGAGCTTGCGACTGAGAGGTCTATTTAACAGTAGGGTTTTCAACGTTTTACAAAAAGTTGACATTAGCAAGGAGTGCAGTCCCGCACGTGCGGGAAGAAATCTATTGACAAATTTTTATCACCAAAAACTACGAAATCATTAATATTTTACTTTCTATAAATTCGCAGTAGTACCAATAAAAAAAAACAATTCCGTGGCTGAGTGGTTAATGTTGAAAAGCTTTTAAATATGAATAAATCGGATAATAAGCCACAGTCGAACCGGCTTATCAACGAAACAAGCCCGTACCTGCTGCAACATGCGTACAATCCTGTTGACTGGCATGCCTGGAACGATGAAACACTCCAGAAGGCAAAACAACAGGATAAGATGCTTTTGATCAGCATTGGATATTCAGCCTGCCACTGGTGTCATGTAATGGAGCACGAGACCTTCGAAAAGGAGTATTTGGCAAAGCTGATGAACGATAATTTTATTTGTGTGAAGGTTGACCGGGAGGAAAGGCCTGATGTGGATGCCGTGTATATGAATGCCGTGCAATTGATTCAAGGTAATGGGGGCTGGCCGCTCAACTGCTTTGCCCTGCCCGATGGAACTCCATTTTATGGCGGAACTTATTTTCCCCCTTCAAAATGGGAAGTTTTGCTAAAGAACATTGCCGGTTTATTTCTTAACAAAAAGGCTGAACTTAAAAGTCAGGCGCAACAAATACTTGATGGAATAAACAGTGAGGACATTATTAAAATAAGTGAGGACGAAAATGATAGCCTTGATAAAAGTTTACTTGATAAGGCTTATGAAAAATGGAAGATAAATTTTGATTTTGAATCAGGAGGTTCAAAAGGAGCACCTAAATTTCCGATGCCATCAAATCTAAATTTTTTATTGAAATATAGTTTTCAGAAAAATGATCCTGAGTTGCAGGATTACATTAAGCTTTCGCTGAATAAAATGGCAATGGGTGGCATTTACGATCAGTTAGCTGGGGGCTTTTCGCGCTATTCGGTGGATGCTGAGTGGAAGGTGCCCCATTTCGAGAAAATGCTTTACGACAATGCACAATTGATTTCGCTATATGCCGGGGCTTTTCAAATAATGGGAGACCAAAGGTTTTTGGAGATAGCAAAAAATACTGCTGATTTTATTTTAAACGAGCTAAGCTCACCCAAAGGATTTTTTTACTCGGCGCTTGATGCAGATTCGGAAGGCGAGGAAGGGAAGTTTTATGTTTGGACAAAAAAAGAATTTGACGAAATTTTAGGTGACGACAGTCCTTTGATTTCAGCTTATTTTGGTATTGATGGGGAGGCCTTGTGGGAAGATGGTAAAAATGTTTTGATGCTGACACAGTATGCTGAGGAATTCTCAGCCGATAAAAACCTTGAATTTCCCATCTTTAAAAAAAAGTTATCAATTTCAAAACAAAAATTGTTGTTTGCCAGAAGCCAAAGGCTTAGACCCGGACTCGATGACAAATCACTCACATCATGGAATGCCCTCACCATAAAAGCCCTGGCACAATTGTCGGTGCTTTCGGGTGAGGATAAATATTTGGAGGCTGCTACCAAGGCCATGCAGCTTATCCATGATAAGCTATGCACAAAAGAGGGGGCTATTTTTCACAATTACAAAAACGGAATTGCAACAATAAATGGCTTTTTAGAAGATTATGCCTTTGCTGCCGAGGCTGCCATCGAACTTTATCAAGTGTCGATGGAGGAGAAATGGATTGAATTTGCGAGGCAGCTTGCCGATTATGCGCTTGCAAATTTTTATGATGATAAGCAGGGATTGTTTTGGTTTACCCATAAAAATGATACAAGTTTAATAACAAGAAAAAAAGAATTATACGACAATGTGATCCCATCATCAAATTCGGCGATGGGCATAGTTTTATTTAAGCTTTCTAAATTTTTCGAAAATCGGGACTTTGAAAATATAGCGAAAGGAATGACCCAAAAAATGATTACAAACCTTAAAAAACATCCTTCATCATTTTCAAACTGGGCAACCCTGATTTATTATTTAGGTGGGAGTTTTAGTGAAGTAATAGTTGCCGGGCCCGAGGCAAAACGGAAATCACAAGCATTATGCAAATTCCCTAATCCACGAAAAATTGTTGCAGGCGCAGTTTCCAAATCCGGTCTTCCTGTTTTTGCACATCGGTTTAAACCTGATATAACAATAATTTATGTTTGTTCGGGCAATATATGCCATGAACCGGTGGAAGATTTGGATAAGGCCTTTGCCCAAATAAAGTGATTAGTGTCGGTCTTTAAACTCATATTCCGCCCCACACCCCTCTAACTCCCCTAAAGGGGAGAACCAGCCAACGCACTGGCAGCGGGGGTTTCCCCTTTAGGGGACTAAGGGGTCGCGCAGGCAAAATCAGAAAAGTACCGACTCTATGGACACGTACTATTTAATCGTCAGAAAACTGCTTGAGTAAATTACGGTAAGATGAAAATACACGGGCACGGGAGATGAAGCCCAGGTACTTTCCTTCCTTGATTACCACGAGGTTAAACTTCCCGCTTTTTTGAAATTTTTGCGCAACTTCTTCCATCGATTCCTCGGGATATAAGGTCAATTCGGGCGTAAACATAAGCTCACTTACAAAGGTTTTGTCATACATGTCGGGTTGGAAGATGATATCGCGGATGTGGTCTAAAAATATAATCCCTGCGAAGTTATTCTGCTCATCCACCACCGGGAAAACATTCCTCGATGATTTTGAAATTACTTTTACCAAATCACCAAGCCTGGCATCGGGATGGATAGAAATGAAGTTTGTTTCGATTAGTTTTTTGGCCTTCATCATCGAAAGTACGGCTTTGTCTTTATTGTGTGTCATCAGTTCTCCACGCAAAGCAAGCCGTTTTGTGTATATCGAGTGGGGCTCGAAGTACATAATGGTTAAATACGAAATAGTGGCAGTAATTATAAGTGGCGGCAATAACACATATCCTCCGGTGATCTCCGCAATTAAAAAAATAGCAGTTAGCGGAGAGTGCATTATGCCTGCCATTATGCCTGCCATCCCCACCAACGAAAAGTTGCTTTCGGACACATTGAGAGAAAAAACAGAGTTGATCATCCGTGCCGTAAAAAAACCGGTAATGCCACCCATAAAAAGCGAAGGGGCAAAAATTCCACCTACACCGCCAATGCCTGTTGTTGTGGAGGTTGCAATAACTTTAAAAAATAGTATCAGCAAAAGTAAAAACAAAAACAGCCACTTGTTTTCGATGAAATCGCTGAAAATACTCTGGTTAATTATATTTTTCCCATTGCCGTTTAACACGTCTTCCAGGGCTTCGTAACCTTCGCCGAATAGTGATGGAAAAATAAAAATCAATAATCCCAATATGGTTCCTCCCAACAATATTCTTAGCCAGATATTTTTTACCCGCTGATACTGCTGCTCAATGCGCATGGTTGCCCTGGTAAAATAAAGCGATATAAACCCTCCGATTATGCCAAGCAAAATATAAAACGGGATATCCTCAAGTAAAAAAGGGGTGGTAACATCGAACGAAAATATTACTTCATTCCCCATTAGAAAATAGGCCAGGGTGGCAGCCGAAACTGATGCAATAAGCAGGGGAATCAGTGTGGTCATGGTAAGGTCGAGCATCAACACTTCGATGGCAAATATTACACCTGCAATCGGGGCCTTAAAAATCCCGGCAATTGCTCCTGCACTGCCACATCCTATCATTAAAATAACAGTTTTATAATTCAACCTGAAAAACCGGGCAAGGTTCGATCCGATGGCCGATCCGGTTAATACAATTGGAGCCTCAAGCCCAACCGACCCACCAAACCCAATGGTTAGTGAACTTGCAATCATCGATGAAAAAGTATTATGCGATTTTATTTTTCCATTGTTTTTTGATATGGCAAAAAGTATCCTGCTTACCCCATGGCCTAGTTTATCTCTTATTATAAACTTTACAAAGATTACCGTAAGTAATATTCCTATGGCGGGGTATGCCAGGTACATAAAATTTTCGGATGCAAAATTGAAACCATTGGTCATCAGGTAATGTGTGTAATGCACAAGGTTTTTGAGAATAATCGCAGCCAGTCCGCTCAATATCCCAATTACAAAACTCAGGAAAAGCACAAACTGACTGTCCTTGATTTTCCTGACCCTCCAGATCAATATCCTGCCTATAATTTTGTTCATCTTCATTACGGCGGCGAAATTAATAAATCACACACATCAGAGAATGATTTTTTTTAACGAAGTCTTTCTGCAAGCCCTAACTTGGACAAGCCAAAACCAAACAAGGTGATCATGTAAAATTTATAGTGTATTCCTGTTTTGGTTTGTCCAAGTTAGTCGGCAAAATTTATAAATGCATATTTAGCAATTAGGAGCTTTATTATTCATCTTCCTTTCATATTAGCGACAATGCATTTTAAATTTTGCTTGGGTACCTTATCTCTAATATTCTGCCATTTTTTGGCAGAATATTAGAGATAAGGTACCAATTAACAGCTTGGAGTGAATTCAAATTCGCCACATAATATGGGTTTTTTTATACAACAACTTATGTTTTATATATTGGTTTAACACTATGTTTATGGTGCATGTATATTATTTCTATTTTTCAAAAAAATGATTCTTTATTTTTTTGCTATTTTATTCAAAAAGAATACTTTTGCATTCATTGATAAGCAGAAATAAATTATAGCAGAATTTTGGGGGCTCTTTGATAGACAAACATTATTATTAATTAGTTAAAGCTTCACGGTTTGAATGATTGTACAGTGCGTAAGGGAAAAAATAATTAAATAACTAAAAAATAATTAAATAACTAAATCTAACCAACGATGAAAAAACTTTTATGCTTAAAACCAAAATCATTTCTTATTTGTCTTTTATTTTTCTCGGGAATTTTTTACAGTATTGGACAAGTGAGTATTAATTCGGAGGTATTTTCCGATCAACAAAACTTAAGTCCGGCAGAACAGTTGATGCTGCGACAATACCTTGAAAATTATGACAACTTAACTGATTTAGGGAACGGCTATCCTCCAATTTGGGACAATCCTATACCTCAGCAGAAACCTCATGGAATCATAGTTGCCCTTGAGTCCAATCCTCGAATTAATGATATTCCCCTCGATCAGAATGATTACATTGGTGGGTTTTACACCGATGATTATGGGGAACTAAGATGTGGTGGCGCATCATACTGGCCCGATACTGCGGGTATCGTATTCGCGTTGCAAGGGGATAACCCGGATACACCTGAAAAAGATGGTTTTTCATATAACGAAATCATTTATTTTAAGTTATTCTCATTTAGTACCATGAAAGATTACATGGTTGATGTTGTGGTGTTTGATCCTGAATTTTACGGTACCAACAAATGGGGGCTCCTTGGTTTATCAAGATTGCTTGATGTACAAGCACTTGAAGATCTTGATTTTTACATCCAACCCTCAAATAACCCAATTTGCTTTGGCGATGAAATAACTCTGTCCGCACAAGAATTTATTGGCTCTGGCGGTAATTACACCTTCCAATGGTCATCCAACCCTCCGGGATTTAATTACAACGTTCAGTTTCCTCCCCCAGTAACACCTCTTGTAACAACTACTTACACCTTACTTGTTGATGATGGAGTATCAAGCTCTGAGCATTCGCTCACCATTGAGGTTTCGCAATTGCCAATTGCTGATGCAGGAACGGGTGGCGAAGTATGTGCAAATGCTGATTTTCAATTAAGCGGGGATGCACAAAACTTTACTTCAGTTATTTGGACTACCGAAGGAGATGGCGAATTTAATAATGCCGAATTACTTAATGCCCTTTATACTCCGGGCGAAACGGATATAATCAATGGAGAGGCAAATCTTATTTTAACTGCTATACCTTTAAATCCCTGCGAAGCCTCCTTTGCAGATGAGGATGAGGTTTCAATTACAGTTTTACCAATTCCTGTTGTTTCGGCAGGCGATGATTTTATTGCATGTACCACGCAGGATGTTGAACTTTTTGCCAATGCATATTATTATAGTACGGTTCAATGGTCAACATCAGGGAGTGGATATTTTACCGAACCCAACAGTTTGAATACTTTATACATAGCCCAGGGAAATGATTTTGCAAACGGAGTTAACCTGACCATTTGTGCTCAATCAGCAAGTGCTTGCGAGGCTACGGTATGTGATGTTATCCATGTAAGTTTTGTTCCGGGGCCTACTGCGTATGGGATGAGCTCAACAACCGGTTGTGAAAACAATTTTATAACTGTAGGTGGACAAGCTTTTAATTTTAGCTCAACACAGTGGACTACTGCAGGTGATGGCACCTTTGCCAATCCCGGTGCCTTCTTATCGAATTATTATCCGGGGACTTTGGATATCCAAAATGAAGGAGTGATAGTTACACTCAATGCCTATCCCATAGGTAATTGCGATACCGCTGTAAATAATGTCATCGTTAATATTGTGAATTTGCCAAAAATTACCTTCGGCCCCAATTCGGGAAATATTTGTTTTGGAGATGATTTTCTGCAACTTGAAGCAACGGTTAATTTTAGCAATTCAATTGTTTGGAGTACTAATGGCGATGGCACATTTTCAAATACGCATATAACAAATCCAAAATATTTCCCAGGAATACAGGACGAACAAAATGGCCAGTTTGAATTAGAATTATTTGCTTATCCTTTGACATACTGTTCAGTTAGTACTATTGAGCCCTTGCTGGTTACTTATCAGGATAATCCAATGTCTTTTGCAGGACCAAATGGCCAAATTTGTGAAAACGAAACTTACACCTTTTCCCAGGCTTCAGCATCAAGTTACAGCCAGTTGTTGTGGAGTGGAGGTAATGGAGCATTCAGCAACCCTTACACTTTAAAACCTACTTATACGCCTGCTCCGCAAGACTATGGTACAACAGTTACGCTTTGCCTCGAAGCTGCTCCTATAAGTCCGTGTGATCTTGCTTCGAGCGATTGTATGAATCTTTATGTTGAAAGACTGCCTGAAACTGAAGCGGGTCCGGATAAAGAAATTTGTGAAACGGATATACTCCAGCTTGACGGAACTGTGCTTTATTACGACAGTTTTGAATGGACAACGAGTGGCGATGGTGTTTTTAGTGATGCAAATACCGAAGACCCAAGCTATATACCCGGAAGTAATGATATTGAAAGTGGTTTGGTGACGCTTACGCTAACTGCTCAGCCAAAAGCGCCCTGTGCTGTCACCGCTGTAGATGAAATGCAGCTCGATATTCAGCTTGCAGTTACGGCTGCTGCCGGAAATGACAATGTAATTTGTGATGTGGATAATCATCCATTGTTATCAGCCTTTGCTTCAAATTACGAAACCATCGGCTGGACAACATCGGGAGACGGAACTTTCAGTAATCCATCGGCAATTAACCCGATTTATTACCCCGGAATTGCCGACATCAACACAGGAAATGTTGGACTAACAATTACGGCCACGGCTGTTTCACCATGTGCCCAGGATATTGTCGATACCAAAACACTGGGCATCGTAAAAAGTGTGGAAGTTAACGCAGGTTTCGATTTTGAGATTTGCGAAACAGAAACCCATCAATTAAGCGGAAACGTTGAAAATGAACTAAGCTTTGTCTGGACCACCAATGGCGATGGGCAATTCAATAGTCCAAACATCGAAAATCCTGTTTACACACCGGGGCCAAATGATAAAATGCTTGGGACGGTAACTTTAACTTTAACAGCACAACCAAATTCTCCATGCCAGGCCTCAGCTACCGATTTTATCGACCTTGATATTCAGCTTGCAGTTACGGCTGCTGCCGGAAATGACAATGTAATTTGTGATGTGGATAACCATCCATTGTTATCAGCCTTTGCTTCAAATTACGAAACCATCGGCTGGACAACATCGGGAGACGGAACTTTCAGTAATCCATCGGCAATTAACCCGATTTATTACCCCGGAATTGCTGACATCAACACAGGAAATGTTGGACTAACAATTACGGCCACGGCTGTTTCACCATGTGCCCAGGATATTGTCGATACCAAAACACTGGGCATCGTAAAAAGTGTGGAAGTTAACGCAGGTTTCGATTTTGAGATTTGCGAAACAGAAACCCATCAATTAAGCGGAAACGTTGAAAATGAACTAAGCTTTGTCTGGACCACCAATGGCGATGGGCAATTCAGTAACGCAGGCATCGAAAATCCTGTTTACACACCGGGGCCAAATGATAAAATGCTTGGGACGGTAGCTTTAACTTTAACAGCACAACCAAATTCTCCATGCCAGGCCTCAGCTACCGATTTTATCGATCTCGATATTCAACTTGCAGTTACGGCTGCTGCCGGAGATGATAACGTAATTTGTGATGTGGATAATCATCCATTGTTATCAGCCTTTGCTTCAAATTACGAAACCATCGGCTGGACAACATCGGGAGATGGAACTTTCAGTAATCCATCGGCAATTAACCCGATTTATTACCCCGGAATTGCTGACATCAACACAGGAAATGTTGAACTTACCATCACAGCCACAGCTGTTTCGCCCTGTGCCCAGGATATTGTCGATATAAAAACACTCGGTATCATAAAAAGTGTGTTAGTTAACGCAGGTTCCGATTTTGAGATTTGCGAAACAGAAACCCATCAATTAAGCGGAACTGTTGAAAATGAATTAAGCTTTGTCTGGACCACCAATGGCGATGGGCAATTCAGTAACGCAGGCATCGAAAATCCTATTTACACACCGGGGCCAAATGATAAAATGCTTGGAACAGTAGCTTTAACTTTAACAGCACAGCCAAATTCTCCTTGCCAGGCTTCAGCCACTGACGGTATTATACTTGATATTTCTCCATCAGCAACACTTGACATTGGTGAGGATTTTGACGTTTGTGCCACCGAACCGATTTTGTTGGACGATGTTGTAGCTGCCGGGTATTCATCCTTGCTATGGACAACTTCCGGTGACGGAACCTTTAATGATCCCGGTACTGAAAATCCGCTTTATTATCCCGGTGATAATGATTTGTTATTAGGATTGGTAGAACTGAATTTAACATTAAGTCCTGTTAGCCCGTGTATTGACGAAGTGAGCGCCGGCAAGATGTTATCTGTAGCTTATCCTCCAAATGCTGATGCCGGCCAGGATATTACATCCTGCGGCGATGAAGTTGAACTGAGCGGAAGTGCTGAAAATTATTCTTCACTTATATGGACAACAGCCGGTGATGGAACTTTCGACAATGCTGCATCACTTTCGCCGGTGTATTATCCCGGAGAAACCGATATTGATAATCAACAAGTTCAAATTTCTTTAATTGCAGAAGCCAACCTGCCCTGCACTGTTGCTGCCGAAGACATGATTTTAATAAACTTTGATATTTTGACATTAAGTGATGATAATGTGGTGGACAAAGAAGTAGTGGCAGGCAATAATCTGTTCCTTTCGTTTAGTGTAAACAGTTTATTACAAGGGCAGTATTCATGGTATTTTAATGGCGAAATCATCCCCGGACAAAACGACTCCTTATTGCTACTAACGGATATACAGCCCGTGAACGCAGGTTATTACCAGGGAAAATTTACTAACCTCTGTGGAACGGTTGAAACAAATGTTGCATTTATCGAAGTTTTACAGCCCTTTGCACATGAAATTGTTATACCACAGGGCTGGAGCGGCTTGTCTTCGTATGTATCTCCTGATAGTCCTGAACTTGAAACTGTATTCTCAGCTATCAGCGATAATGTTGAATTGATGGCAAACTACGATGGAATTTACTGGCCGGGGCAAAATATAAACACCCTCGGTAATATGGAAGTAAGTAGCGCTTACCAGATTAAAATGACCGAAAGCGCTACCCTGACTGTTGTTGGAAATATCCGTTATCCATTAAGTGAATTGGTTCTTAGTCCGGGGTGGTCTTATCTTCCTGTAAATACCAACTGTGTGGTTAATATTGAAAACCAGTTCGGAGGTCTTGTACAAATTACAATGATAAAGGAAATTGCAGGAACAGGTATTTACTGGCCGGAACAGGAAATTAATACCATTGGCGAACTGCAACCCGGCAAAGCATATTTTATCCTCAACGAATCTGCCACAGAGGTGATTATCAAATATGCAGGATGTGAGTAGTGGTAATACTTTTTAGATTTTTAAATAGAAAAAAGTGCCTCCGTTTCGGGGGCACTTTTTTTGGTTTAAGATGAAAAATATAGAATAAAGGGTTCTACTGCCATTTTTATGGATGTAAATAATGGCTATCAATGTAAACAGATTTCTCATCTCCAGTTGGCGGATCGAAAAGACATAATGAAATAGATTTCTCCCGGCAAAACTTGCTTCACTGCGTTTTTTGGTACCAATGACAAGTATTGGTAAGAGGCTGGAGTCCATATTGCCGGACAGACCTCTCAGTCGTAAGCTCCTTCGAGGTGACAGCGTTAGCGTGGTTGTTGTAGGATGGGGGAGGAATCGGGCGCGTAGCGCCCGATTCCTCCCCCATCCCCCCTCTGCTATCGTGAACTTTGTCTTTTCGACCAAAAAACGTAGCGAAGCGAAGTTTGAAGGGAGGAATCTGTTCCTTTGTCATCACACTTAGAGACCTCTTTTTCGGTAGCTTGTAGCTTGAAATGACAATGTAAAGGGTTTACATGGGGTGGATAAAAGTAGGTGCGAAGCGCCCACTTTTATCCACCCCAACAAACCCGACAAAGCCCTGTCACCTCGAAGGATTTGCCAACTGGCGGAGACTGAGAGGTCTGCCCTGTAACGAGTATTCCAACCCCTAACAAAAAGTTGTCATTAGTAGATTTCCGAAGACTGGCGGAGACTGAGACCCACTTCGCAGCGAGGCGAGCCTGCCTGGCCGACAAGGCTGGCAAGGCGAGAATCTATTGACAAATTTTTATCACTGTTATTTGTTACCAACAACTATTAAATCATTGATATTTGACTTTCCACTAAATTCGCAGTAGTACCGAATAAAAAAATATATTTGTGGGGAATTCAAACAAGAAACTTTGATGAAAAAAACCATTTCTTTGATTATTATCGATGATGAGTTGCATTCCATTGAGCTTCTTGAATATTTATTGAATACAATCAACGATGTTACAGTATTAAAAACCTTTACCCGGGCAAAATTTGCCCTTGATTTTATTTTAGAAAATCCTGAAGATGTTGATCTTATCCTACTTGACATTTCGATGCCCGAAATGGACGGCTTTGATTTTTTAAAAGAACTGCACAGTTATCCTGTTAATCCCTGTGTGATTTTTGTAAGCGGGTACGAAGAATATGCCATCGAAGCCTTACGCGCTGCCGCTTTCGATTTTTTGTTAAAACTTGTTGCCCCGGCAGATATTGAGCTTGCATTGAAACGCTACCGGCTTAAATGTATGCATGAGCGTCTTTCTGAAAAATCCAATCTTCTTTTCAAAAGGCTCGACCCTGCATATAAAATGGTTTTTTCGCATTACCGGGGTATTTTTGCCTGGCATTCCGATGATATCTTTTACATCAGCGCCGATGGTAATTATTCCAATATTCATTTAATTTCCGGTAAAAGTCAATTGGTAACCATGCAGATTGGTAAGATTGAAAAACTAAGCGAATCCCGTCAATTTTTCCGAATCAACCGCTCCACCCTTATCAACCTAAAATATTTTGAATACGCCGATCAAAAAGAAAAAACCTGCCATCTTGCCCTGAACGAAAGAAGCGAAAAGTTTGAAATAGCGCCAAAAAAAATCCGTGAGATGCAAAACAAAATGCTTGAGGGCTTGATGAAATAATTGTTGAATCCAGTCCAAAAAGTCCCCTTTAGGCTCGTATCAATGATATTTGTGTTTAATTTCAAGATTCAACATTCAGTGTTCGATCCCGCACATGCGCATTGCTGTCAGGTTAAGAAAACATTTGTATTATTATAATAAGTGAATACCAGAACAAAGGCTGAAAGCCTTTCATATCACAAGAAGGAGCAACGCTCCTTTTTAACACAAATGGAGTAGTATCCGCAGGCCTTCAGCCTGTAGGACATATTTGGAGAACATGCTTAACTGACGGCTATACGCACATGCGGGGTTCAAAATAGCCTGCATTGTTTCAATGTTACTTGTTTGGTTCTGCCTGCCCCGTAGTGAAACTATTCGGGGACTTGTCCAGGTTAGGGAATTTATGGGTAAGGTATCTTCTTTGATTGGTTTTATTGTTCATACAGGTTTCCCCCACCTTCCTACAAGAAAACACTGCCTTCTTACATTCCTACATTTTTTTAAGGTTTTTCCCATAAAAGGTCTTTAGTTTTGAGGGTGTGTTTTTCAAGCATAATGAAACTATCATCGCACATAAATAATTGCCTATGGGGGAAAATGAATGTTACTCTTTTTATCAATTTCTAAATCTAATTCACAAATCAGTAAAATTTTGTCTTATGAAAAAATCGTTTTTTAAATGCTTACTTTTGATTATATCTGTAATAACAATAGCGAATTGTAATCTACTAGCACAGAATACACCCGGGCTAGTTGCAGATAAAACAAATGAAAACCAAATTAATTCGGGTATTGTAATAGCTTTTGGCGAAACAATCAATTCACCATATTTTGTAGAAATGTCAAATGGAACAGTACTCATTAATGGGATACAATTTTTTCCACGCCTGTCAGACCCAACGACCATCAAGCATGAAACCATTGTAAGTGATTTCACTATTCAAAAGCATGAAGCTATTCAGGAAATCGGAAAAGCCTATAAACACAACCTGGGTTCAATGAATGACCGAACAGCAGTAAGCACTTTGATTTCAGATTTTCAAAATGGAAATATTAGTAAAACTACCATCATTTCTTCAATTGATCAAAAAGATCATTCTTTAGTAATATCCTTTAGTGACGACTCAAGGGAAGTAATATTATTAGATTCTTACAAAATGGATTATTCTGAAAAAGAGAATGATCAAGAGGCTGTCGTACAACAATATGAAAAAATTATTGATTTACTTCAGAAAGACTGGACTATTGTATTTGATTATAAGAAAACGGAATTTATTACCCCAAAAAGTAAATAGTTATGAAAAAAATATCTTTACTAATAATTTCATTGTTCTGCATCACTCAAATTGGATATGTATATTCACAAACCTGCAGAACACCCGGCGGAGACCGAACTGTTGTTTTTGAACCTTATGCTTGGGACATTAACTATCATGCACAATCTGTTCAAGATGCGGCCCTCCACCAAACATACTCATATACTGAATATGTTGAAAATTCAACCCCAAGCAATACACCTACAGTAACGCTAAATGATTTCATCTCTGAAATGAGTTCAACTGATATAGGCTTATTTTTCATTCATTCCCATGGGGGTACTACATGTATCGCAATTGAATCCTTTCCAGAGACACCGGAAGGAATGACAGAAAGAGACTCACGCTTCGATGATTATATTACTAGTGGAATTAACAGCTCTTATATTTCAAAAGCTTCAACTGAAAACTCTTATTGCATATGCCTAAGTAGCTCTGGAATAAATCACTGGTGCTCAAATCTTGATAATTCTATTGTTTACGCTAAAGGATGTCATACTTCGGGATTAAATAGTAACTGGAATTCATTGGTAGCATTAGGCTATGATGAAACAATCAGTGGGCTGGCTGGTGTAGATGATTTTTTTAAACGAATGGATGGTACAAAAGACAGAGGCCCACTAAATACCAGACGATCTGTTAATGAAGCCCACGCGGGTATTGACCATCTGGTAGCAACTGGAAATGATAATGTTGTATTATCGCCAATAGTTTTGAATCATGAACCAAAAAACAAAAAACTTGTTGAGGAGGGGCAAGTTGGATTTGTAGAATTTGATTGTGAAATGGATACGAGTAAACCTGCGAATATTGTGGTGTCAATCACTGGTACAGTTGGACAATTATCAAATATTTCATGGGTAAATAACCATCGAATTGAATTTACAGTTTCAAATCTGGTTGAATTTTCAAATGTTGATTTTAAAGTTAATGCCAGTAATGCAATAAGTGAGCATAACTCTTCAAAGTTAGATGGAAACAATAATCCTAATCAAAAAAATGGAGTAGGTCCAAACGGTGATTTTTACAACTGGACAAGTTTGACTTCTGCATTTGCTTTAATGGATTTTGAAAATGGAGTTGAAGGCCAAGCTATTCAAAGCACGATACCTGGAATGGAATTTATTACCACTGCCGGTTATGATTGGATCTATGGAGATAAAACAACAAATAATTATAACATTTATCCATATAATAATGCCAATTACTGGTGCGATGGAAACTTTTTTGCATGGCTTGGAGAAAACCAAGGTTCAGGAAGAATTAATTTTACAGGGGCAACAGCAACCTCCGTTAGTCTTGGGACAAGCTGTTATTCCGGACTTTATCTTGAGGCTTATGATGTTAATAATACCATGATTGATAGTGATTATGTAGGAGGGAACTTAAACACGAATAATTTATCAACAGTTACAGTAAGCGGTGCAATGATTGATCATGTAATAGTGCATGATGGAGGGAATTACTGGTTGATCGATAATCTTACGGTTGTTGATCTTTTACAAGAAACCAAATTACTTCTTCCTGAAGGACTTGTATCCTTGCTTGAAAATATCTATACTATAAGCCCAGGTTTTACAGCAAGTTTTATTGTTAGCATTAATGATCTATCAAATAAATTGAATGTTCTTTTAAATTGGTTGGGAGGAAATAGTAAGGATGTTGAATTTCAAATTGAAGTATTTGATCCAAACAATAACCTTATTACACAATTTATATCATCAGAAGCGCCAATATCAATTGACATTCCAAATCCTGAAATTGGTGATTGGAAGGTGGAAATAACTGGTTTGCAACTCCCGGAAAATAATTTCCCATACGCACTGATTCTTAGTTCAGAGCAAATAATTGAGATGGATAGCTACCTAAACAATGATGATATAGTTGTATCGCCCGAACAGATTAATCAGGGTGACGAAGTAACAATTAAAGCTACAATTCATACAACTGAGAATTCTACATTCCTTGATTTTGTTAAAGTCAGATGTTTATTAAATGATCCGGTAAATGGGATGCAAATTGATAATGATGAATTTGCCTTAAATATTAACCCAGGAGAAAGTCAAGATGTCTTTTTTAATTTGAACACTGAGGCTCTACAAGGATCAAATCTAATTTATATTGTAGTTGATCCGGATAATGAATTAGTGGAAATCAATAAGGAAAACAATGTTGCTGATCATGAAATTTATATAAATGCCGGTGGTCAAATAATTGATTTAAAAATAGGCTGGTCTATCATCTCAACCTACCAAAACCCGGACACTCCGCAGCTCGAATCCATTTTCTTAGATCAGATCACAAATTCCACGATGACAATCATGCTCGGCAAATCCGGTATTTTCTGGCCGGGGTATGGCATAAATACTATTGGCGACTGGAATCCGTATGAAGCTTACAAGTTGAAAATGAACGAAAATGACCAGCTAATTTTTACTGGCACTCCTCTCGAAAACAGAACTGTTGAACTTCCTGCCGGGGTGAGCTATATGCCCATGCTATCGGGAACACCCGTAAATGCTGCGGATATTTTTGATCAAATTCAAGATCAATTACGCTACGCCTTCGACATCCAGGATCAGCTCGTTTATTGGCCACAAGGTGGTATTTATACCCTCAATACCCTGGTGTCGGGCAGGGGTTACCTTGTAAATATGATTGAGGAAGGTACGGTTACTTTCCCTGAAACTACAAAATCAGCAGGTGTAAATCAGCCGATCGAAATTATGGATGCCCCGTGGGTTGTTAATAATACCGGGACGCAACATATTATTTCGATTGCATTGGATGCTTTGAATGAACTTGAACCGGGCAATATTATTGGCGTATTTAATAATGATGGAGTTTGTGTCGGGATGGCACAGTACCAAAAAGCAGGCGAAAATCTTGCACTGGTTGTTTGGGGCGATGATAATACCACCGGGGAAATTGATGGGATGATAACTGATGGGCAAATGAATCTGCGTGTTTATTCAAAACTTACTGGTGAGGAGAGTATACTGATTCCTGTATGGAACACCAATTTAAACCCGTCAAACCGCTTTGCCGAAAACGGGCTTTCGATAATTACTGGGTTTAAAGCTGCAACTTCGCTGGACGAAAATATGCTTGAAATGATTTCTATTTATCCCAATCCAAACTCCGGATTGTTTGTGGTGAGTGGAATTAATACTATGGTTGAAATCCAGATCCTGAATTCGACAGGACAATTGATTAAAAATATAGCTACAGATCAGTCCCTCGAAATCGACTTGTCGAGTTTTGCCGGGGGAATTTATTACCTCAAAGTACTTTCGCAGGGAAACATTAAAGTAGAGAAACTCATTGTAAAATAATTTCTCCTAAAAATTGATTAAGTCTTTAAAGTGCCTCCGCTTCGGGGGCACTTTTTTTATGTGTGGAAAATATTTTGATTAAGGATTGGTTTATTAATTTTGGCTACGAATAAAAAAAAAGTTTCCCGCAGATCGCGCGGATATTCGCAGATAAAATCCGCGCTAATCTGCGAAATCAGCGGGAGATTTTTTTCTCTCTTTGAAAAATGACGACTTTATGGACACGCACTATTTAAACATGAAAATATTTTTTTATCTATCCGTATTTTTTTTAACAACCTGCACATCATTATTTTCACAAAGTGATAATAATGCCCTAAGGGTTGAATTTTCAGCACGTGCGGAGGTTTTCAACCTGGTGCCGTGTGGCGAAGAGGGCACACTTATGTTTTACCAGAGCGCTAAGAATATCGATTTAAAAGTCAAAGCCTGGATTCTGATTTTCTACGACAACAACCTTGAACCACGCTGGTCGAAAGAAGTCCCGGTTTACGCTGAGTTTGGCTACGATGGTTTTTACCTTGATGGAGAACATTTATACCTCGCCTTTCAAAAATTTGAAAAAGCCCGCCGCGATCAGTTCAATTTTCAATTGGTGAATGTTGACATAATTACAGGCAGTTTTGAATCGCAGGGGATTTTTGTCCCCGAAAAGGCCTCGCTTGTAAATTTTCAGGTTCGCGACGAGCTTTTTATCGCGGGCTTTAACTATCCAAAAGATGAAGCTTTGTTACTGATAAGAAATCTGGATTCGGGCAGCGACTTCCCGGTGCTGTTCCAGGAAACGCCTTCGTTTATCGAGAATGTAAAGTTTGACCCGTACAGCCAAAATATTGTTGCCGCGCTAAGCATTTACTCATCACGTAAGAATAGCGCACTTTATATAAATACCTACAATGCGGGTGGACATCTGAAATCTTCGGTTCAAATTGCCCCGCCAAACACTTCTCAAAAATTGATTAATGCCCAATTATCCTTTGTGTCAACTTCTGAAATGTATGTTTTAGGGAGTTTTAATAACATGAATGGCAACATTACAAGTGTTGACGAAACCGGCCCGGGTGAAGAGTCGGAAGGTTTTTACATGGCCAAAATTGAAAATGGCATACAGAAATTTATTCGTTTTCACAAGTTGCTCGATTTTAAAAACATTACCCAAATTTTGAATAATGAAGAATTGGCCGAGGTACAAAACCTGCTCAGCAAAGAGAAAAAGAAGGGCAGGAAGCAAACCCTTTATTACGAGTTTTTGATTCATGAATTGAAGCAGCAGGGCGAAAACTTCGTTATGCTTGCCGAGGCATATTACCCCGAGTACCATCAGGTTTCCACCATGAGTTACGATTTTTACGGGAGGCCTATGCCCTACTATTACAGTGTGTTTGATGGTTATCGTTATTTTAATGCTTTCGTGGTGAGTCTCGACAGCGAAGGGAATTTGCTGTGGAGCAATGGCATAAAGATTTGGGATAAACGTTCGTTGCAACTTCAAAAAAGTGTGGATGCCTGGATGGACAGTACCGGGATGGTGATTTTTTATAACCATGAAGGGAAAATTTATTCCAAAGTAATTGATGGATACAATCAATTGGGGAATGTTGAAAAAACCCGTTTGGCTACAAAGTATGTCGATGATGTTCAAATCGAATCTTCAGGAGGAATGATAAGGCATTGGTATGGTGATTATTTCCTGGCCTATGGTTATCAAACCCTGCGCAACAATCAACAGGGAGGTGGAAGCAAGCGAAGGGTATTTTATATTAATAAATTGCTTTTCGAATAGTTTCTGTTCTCCGGCAGTATTAGTTAGAAAAATAATTATTGTAATGAATTGATTTTCTAAAGGTAAATTCTAAATAACCAATTGCTAATTCAAAATTAATCAAACCTTATTAAAAAAGCCAACCTTAGTAGAGCGGATGAAACCCCGGAGATATCACAATCCTGCCTCGCGGCAAGGCGGGCTTATCCCATAGGGATGCCAATGGCATTACCTTATTTTTTAAGCGTTAACCACTATTTTGAATAAGGTAATAAGGTTGGATTTTAAATGTGGGATAATTTTTCTATTAAGGTAAAATATTAAATAATAAGGTTTTATTTTTCCATATCATTCAACTATCTATAATTTTAACCTATTTACAAATCAAAATTACCATAAACTTTTTATCGAGGTCTCGTTCTGTAACCACACAAATTGCAGTAGTACCAATTTTACAAAATGTTATGCCCGGAAGTCATGGAAAATTTTTCTATCACCTCTTCCATCCTGCTAAAATCTTTCTCCATCTGTAACAAAAATTGCATCTGATTACGGGCCCTGTTGAGGTTATGGTTTGGATATTTTGTTTTGAAATAGGTATCTCCGTCAAGGTAATCCGTTAAAAAACGCAAAGCAATGATGTAGGTCATCAGCTTTGCCGAAAAAGCCAAATGTTGTATTTCCGTTTTTGTGAGTATTGAAATTGTTTCCTCAAGATATCCTTTTGAAAAATTTTCGAAAAGGTTAAAATTGAACTTTACTTTTGAAAGATCGGTTTCATCTTCTTCGGCAGTATTTGCCAGGGTACGGATGGCATCTCCAAAATCGTAATGAACATAACCGTTCATCACCGTGTCGAGATCGATGATGCACAGGGCATTGGCATTTTCGTCAAATAATATATTGTTGAATTTGGTGTCGTTGTGCGTTATTCTAAGCGGAAGCAGGCCTTGTTTCCCCAACTGGTGAATTTTCAACATATCATTGGCACGCGAATTAAAAAATTCAATTTCCTCCTGAACGGATTGTGCCCTGGTGGCAAGGTTTTTTTTACAGGAATCATTAAAGGTGCGTAATCTTTTTTCGAGATTATGGAAATCAGGAATGGTATCATAAAGAATTCCATCGGGGAGGTCGGAAAGCAGCGACTGAAATTTCCCCAGCGCTTTGCCACCTTCTCTCGCCATTCCCGGGCTTATCTCATCGTAATTAGCTGAACCGTTTTGGCAATAAACATAGCAGCGCCAATAATTCCCTTTAGGCTCTTGATGATAAAGTCGTCCATCATTGGTTTTTACCAATTCCAAATATTTTTTGTTCTTTGTTTTTTCATTGGCAGCCAATTTTTTTTTGATGTGGTTTGTAACCCGATGGATGTTGATCATCAGTTTATCTACATCCTTAAAAATATCATGGTTTATCTTCTGCACCACATAATCCGGGTTATTTTCGTTGATTGTTTTTACAAGGAAGGTGTCGTTGATATGGCCAACATTAATGGGTTCAAAATTTAAATAGTCGCCGGTAATATCAAATTGGCTTATGATGGTTTTTACATCAATATGGCTTTTTGAATACTCCATAAATTATTTCCAAAGGTTATTTGGATAAACTCCTGATTCCACAAGTTCATTAATTTTTTGGATGGCGCTGGCTTTGTCATCTTTATAGGTTACGCCAAACCATTTTGCCGTGGTTTCGAGTACCTTAATCCTGCCCCTGTTTTCTTTTATCATATCCATAAGCGGCCAGGCAATAAAATATTCGGCTTTGGGATCGTCCTTGGCTTTAGCTATAAAGCGAGCAAATCCATCTTCAAAGATTTTGAACATCTCCGGGTAAAATCCCCAAATATTCATTGAGGCGATTTCCTTACCGGTGAGGGCTTCCCAATTTCCGCTTCCATCATCAAAAGCAATTTTATTGTCTTTGGCAGCTATTTTTGTAATTTCTTCAATTTTTTGCAAAAATCCGTTTTCATCCGTTTTGCATATTCCCCGCGAAACAGTTCCGAAATCCGACAAGGTACCGTCAAGCTGATAGCCAACCATGGAATGATCGTTTGGATTTGTATTAGATTTAAAATATTCAGCAACTGCTTTGTATGCATCTGCACCATAAAAATCATCGGCATTGATGGCTACAAAAGGTTCTTTAATGGCATCTTTGGCTACTAAAACGGCATGTCCTGTTCCCCAGGGTTTTTGCCGTTCAATTTTAATTTCAATCCCTTTGGGTACATTGTCAATTTCCTGGTAAACAAATTCCATTTCAATTTTACCATCTAATTTATTACCAAAAAAATTACGAAAATCCTGCTCAAGTTCTTTTCTGATAACAAATACAACTTTGCCAAATCCTGTGCGGATGGCATCAAATATCGAATAATCGATAATGGCTTCACCCGAAGGTCCTATTTTGTCGATCTGCTTTAATCCGCCGTAGCGGCTTCCCATTCCTGCGGCAAGTATTAATAGTGTAGGTTTCTTCATGTTTTATTCAGTTTATTTTTAGAAGTTCACATTAATTAGTGTCGGTCTTTAAAGTAAGTTTTTTTTGAAATATCAATTGCCATCCCGCAAGCGGGACAGGCTATCCTTTAGGGTGTGGATTAAATTGATGTGATGAATCCCCCGCCTTTTCGCTGTCAATGCCTTCGGCATTGACAGCGAAAAGGCGGGGGAGGCATTGCTAAATTCATTAATCCCCGTCCGTCAGCTGACGGACGGGGCAAGTGAAAAGTATTGACTTTATGGACAGATACTAATTATTCGGCCCTGAGCCTGCTAAAAAATTTGAAAAGTAAAAAGGTTCCCACTGCAGCAAGAGCAAATAAAACAATTGCTATCGGCATGTTTCCGTATAAAATATTTCCGATTGCAAATAGAGATGAATAAACCACGATTATCCCAATAAACACGCATAGGATTTGGATGGGCATTTCCCACGCCCTTCCATGATCTTTTTCATCAATATTATCCCCTTCACTGCGAGCCTCGGTTATTACTTTTTTCCATCCGGGGCCACCCGGACGGGTAAGACGATAAAAATTGCGCAAAGTTTCTTTACTCTCGGGAGGTGTTAAAAATGTTGCTAAAAGCCATGCTATGGTTGTGACGCCTACTGCTATCAATAGTTTTACCGTAAAACCATCCAGAACAGCAGTGGCAACATCAGCATCATCAAATACCAGAACTAAAATAAATGCATTGATAGTAGCAACAATCATGGCCACAATTTCGGTCCAGGCGTTGATGCGCCACCAAAACCACCTAAAAAGATAGATAGCTCCTGAACCTGCGCCTGATAGCAATAAAATATTAAAAGCTTGTGTGGCATTGTCGAGGATGGTTAGTGCTAAAGCTCCTGAAAGAACCATTAGCACTACTGTTGAAATTCTTGCCATTTTCACCAACTCTTTTTGTTCGGCTTTGGGATTGATAAATCGTTTGTAAAAGTCGTTAACTACATAAGATGAACCCCAGTTGAGGTGTGTACCAATGGTTGACATATAGGCCGCAATTAATGAAGCCACAACCAGCCCGAGCCAACCTGCACCCAGTTTCGACAGCATTACCGGGTAAGCAATATCATCTTTGAGGTATTCAGGATCGATGTTTGGAAACTCTGCTTTGATTGAGGCAAGGTCAGGATAAATAACAAGGGATGCCAGCGCTACAATAATCCACGGCCACGGCCTGAGGGCATAGTGTGCAAAATTGAATAATAAGGTTGCCCCAATGGCATTTTTTTCGTCTTTCGCCGCCAGCATTCGTTGCGCAATGTAGCCGCCGCCACCAGGTTCAGCTCCCGGATACCATACCGACCACCACTGAACGGCAATGGGAATGATAAGCAAAGGAATATAAATGGATGGGTTTGAAAAATCAGGAAAAAAGGAAAGCTTATCAGCTAAGGCAGGATTGGATATCAAATTACTTAATGAGCCAATTTCGGGTTGCCGTACTGCTACTATTGCCGCGAGCACAGCGCCAAACATGGCGATGCCGTATTGGAAAAAGTCGGCCCAAATTACACCTTTCAACCCTCCGAGGGAAGCATAAATAACTACTACTATGGAGGCGCCTACAACACTCACCCACGGATCGAGGCCAAGCATTACAGCGCCAATTTTAATGGCTGCCAGGGTAACCGATCCCATGATGAGTACATTAAAAAATATGCCGAGGTAGATGGAACGGAAGCCGCGCAGAAAACCGGCAGCTTTGCCACCATATCGTTTTTCGTAAAATTCAAGATCGGTTAAAACGCCCGAACGCCGCCAAAGCTTTGCATAGATAAAAACGGTTACCATACCGGTGATTAGGAAAGCCCACCAGGCCCAGTTTTTAATAACGCCGTTTTCGCGCACCATGCCGGTTACCAGGTTTGGAGTATCGGCAGAAAAGGTACAGGCCACCATCGAAATCCCAAGCAACCACCAAGGCATCCCCCGGCCTCCAAGAAAAAATTCGTTCATGTCTTTGCCGGCAGTTTTGGAGGCTATCCAACCCAGCGACAAAACCACAATAAAAAAAATCCCTACTATTGCCCAGTCGATTGTTTGAAGTACCATGCTTAATCTAATTAGCCGGCGAAAGTAGCAGTTATTTTTTCTTTGTCATAAGGATTGACATTTCTTTGTAAATTTGTGGATATTTTATATTTATACTAAGGAAGATGCGTTATTGTGTTTTTTGGGTAAAGCCGATTTATGTTTTATTTCTATTCCTGATTCCCTGTAAAATTTTTGCGGATTTTTCACATTCTACCCATCTTATTGACAGTATAAAATGTCCAGGTCAATCATTTACTGATGATACAACTCATACTCAACTTAGCATCAAAAAAAACATCCATGAAAACGAAATTATCAAGCTCACAAACAACGATCCTTTAGAGGCCATTCGCTTGTGTATAAAAAGTGGGCATGAATATTTTGAAGCAGATCAATTTGATCTGGCCATCGACATGTATTTAAAGGGGCTAAGTATTTACGACAGGTTTCTGGATGTACCCGCAAGTAATTCAATTAAACTTCAAGGCAAAGAAACAGCGATACTGCAGGGTAATTTGAAATATGGCATCGCGGAAGTGTATGCAAAACTCCAACAACACGATTTTTCCCTGGATTTTTTTCGTGGAGCTGTAGCCCATTATGCTTTGGCCGGAGAAGATTCTTTGCAAATGGAAGCCCTGAATGGTTTGGCACTCTCCTGGTTCTACCTCGAAAATTACAAGGAGGGCATGTTTTATTTCAATGCATTACTCAACATCGCCCATAAGGTGGCAGACAGCAATATGATTGCCGGTGCTTGCAACAACATTGGTTTGGTAAATATTAAAACCGGTGATTTTGTAAGTGCAAAAACCAATTTCTTAAGGGCAGCCAAAATTTACAACAGTATCGGGGAAACCAAAAAACAGGCTGTAGCAATCTATAATCTGGGTTTCATACAGGGCCAATTGGGGAGCTACGACAGCGTTGTTGTATATTACCTGAAAGTTTTGAAACTGCTCAACAACATCGGCGACCACGAAGGCATGGTAAAAGCCCAATTGGCCATTGCCCAGTATTATTACTCGAAAGGATGGTTTGATAAAACAGAGGTATTTTTGTTCGAAGCCCTTGAAAATGCAAACCTGGCCGGGGCTAACCATTTCATTATCGAAATTTATCAACATCTTTCAGCCTTGTTTGCCGGGCAAAACAGGTACGCCGAAGCATTCTCTTACCAGAAAACCTGCCAGATGATGCGTGATAGTATGTACCACCAAAGTAAGGAGAATATTTCGGCACTGCAACTGAAATACGAAACCAAAAAACGTGAAAGAGAAAAAATGCTACTCAGGCAGGAAAATCAAATTGCGGAACTTAGATTGCAAAAACAGGAAAACCGTCTAATATACCTGATCATTATCTCTGTACTTGCCTTGCTTGCTGTATTGGTGATTTACCAGAAATACCGGCTAAAAAAGAAAACAAATATTTTGCTGGCCCGGCAAAAACAACAACTGGAACTAATAAATGCCACCAAGGATAAATTCTTTTCGATCATCGCCCACGATTTAAAAAACCCGTTTTACTCCATTCGCAATCTGTCGGATGTTTTATATCACGATTTCAAAAAACTGAACGAGGATCAAAAAGCAAGGCTCATAGCCGGTCTCAATAGATCAACCGGGCATATTTCACACTTACTCGAAAACCTCTTGCAATGGGCCATGTCGCAAACCGGAAAACTAAAAATAAACTTGTCCGAATGTAGCCTTACTATAATAATACAGGATGAGATTAAACTTGCCCGGACTCATGCAGATAAACGGGAGATCACCATAAAAAACAGCGTTTCGCCCGGGTTTTTTACTTACTGCGATCAACAAATGTTGGCCTTTGTTATTCGCAACCTGCTCTCCAATGCCATCAAATTCTCCAATCGCGGGTCGCTTGTTATAATTTCTGCAATTGCCCATCACGAAACCATACAGGTTTGCATCCGGGATCAGGGACAGGGTATCAGCCGTGAAAATATTTCCAAATTATTCAGAATTGATGAAAACCCGTCCACCATCCCGGCATCAGGGCAAAAGGGCAGCGGCCTGGGATTGATTCTGTGCAAAGATTTTATTACACGAAATAATGGGAAGATTTCGGTAGAGAGCACCCCGGGAAAAGGAAGTATGTTTACTTTTACGCTTCCAATCCTTTTAGAAGATGAAAAAAATCAAGGTTTTTCTGGTTGACGACCATGCCATTGTCCGCGATGGCATTTCGGCATTGCTGATGGTTGAAGATGAGATTGAGATTGCAGGCGAGGCATCTGATGAAGTTTCGGTGGATCGGATACTTTCGCATCTTGTGCCGGATGTTATCATTATGGACATTGCGCTTCCCGGCATATCAGGAATTGAGATTTCAAAAAAAATTAAGACCTCCCATTCTTCTGTAAAAATCCTTATCCTATCGGCTGATGGCTGCGAACAAAATGTATTCGATGCACTAAGTGCCGGAGTAAATGGTTTTCTTTTGAAAGATACCGGGAAAGAAACTTTGATTAGAGCAATAAAAACGGTGTTTCGCGGCGAACGATTTTTTGATCCTTCAATCTCGCTAACAGTTTTGAACAGATTGATTGATGATCAGCAAAATGATAAGACACCCCAAAAACTTTCGACACGCGAAACCGAAATTCTCAAATTTATTTCCGAAGGGTTATCCCATAAGCAGGTGGCAGCCTTATTGTTCATCAGCAAAAGAACTGTTGACACACACGTGAATAATATTTTTCAAAAATTAAATATTCACAACAAGGCAGGGCTTGTAAAGTATGCTATTAAAAATAATATTACCAGTGTTTAGGGTCTGCTGAGAAACTCGACCGTGTCTCATTAGTTAATATTGTCGGTGCGCCTGCCTCGTCCGGCAAGGTAGGCAAAAGATAAAACAGATTTCTCAGTCCCCGAAGGGTCAGCGATTTTTTACTGCTTGTTTGCATTAGTAATGTAGTTGTTTTAATAGTGATATTCAGGCACTTTATCAGAGTTTCTATAAAATCAATTTTGGCGGAAACATTAAATGCAGTGATTTTTACGCC